>OCTW011597985.1_pt1 | contig 17312 bp, 13 predicted proteins | sample 1539671 | NCBI WGS metagenome assembly OCTW01 (sample SAMN02144230, study PRJEB22623) | gut metagenome | biome: sheep rumen | host: Ovis aries | place: New Zealand
AACTATGCTATATCAATTAATAAAAAATAGAAAAGATATTAAAAAGAGTATGATTGTTCTTCTAATAATAAGCATAGGCTTACTAACATATAGCTTAATAATAAATATAGATTCTATAAATATAATTGATAACTTAAATAAACAAATAGACATATTCAATAAAACAAACTTTGAAGAACAATTATTAGGAATATATAATTTAAAAGACTATAAAATAAATAATCTAGGAATAGATGCGTTTGATATATTCTTTAGCTTAGGTTACTTAGGTACTATAACATTTGTAGTAACTCTACTAATAAGTTTTAGAAAACTAAAAGCACCAACATACTTTTATATATCTTTCACATCACTATTCTTATATTCATTTATTTCACATGACTATATAACTTCTCTAAGTGCTACAGTTTTACTTGGACTAACATCACTTGTACTAAAAGAAGAAGATAAAAAAAGAATATTACTAGTATCTAACATGTATCCATCTAAAAACTATAGACACTATGGAGTATTTGTTAAGAATGTTAAAAAATCTTTAGAAGAATCATCATTCATAGTAGAAAAAGTATCAATCATTAAACATGATAACAAGATAATTAAACTACTAGCATACTTAAGAATGTATGGAATATCTTTTTTAAAGGCAATGTTTAACTCTTATGACTATATCTATTGCCACTTCATATCCCACACAGTGTTCCCAATAATACCTGGTTATTATTTATCATCTAATACAAAACTAGTACTAAATGTACATGGAAACGACATAGTTAAAGATAATGAAGAAGATGAAAAGAATATTCCTAGAAGTAAAAAGGTAATTAAATACGCTGATAAAGTAATAGTTCCAAGTGAATATTACTTATCTATAGTAAATGAAGAATACAATGTTGATAAAAAGAAAATAGTTGTATATCCATCAGGTGGAGTTAATAAAGAAATATTTAAGGATATTCCAATGCCTGTAGCTAAAGAATACTTAAAACTAGATCCAAATATAAACTATATTGGAATGGTAAGTAGAATAGAAAAAGATAAAGGTTGGGATACTTTAGTAAATGCTGCCTCATACTTATCAAAAGAAAACTTAATAAATAATTATAAATTTATAATTATAGGCAAAGGAAAAGAGACTCAAGATTTAAAGAAACTTATAAAGCAAAAAGAATTAAAAGATTACTTTATAATTAAAGAATTTGCTAATCAAGAAACTCTAAATTATTACTATAACTCATTTGATATGTTAATATTCCCAACAAAACGCAAAAGTGAATCTCTAGGTTTAGTAGGTCTAGAAGCAATGGCTACTAAGACTCCACTAATTGCTTGTTCACTATATGGTCCAAGAGAGTATGCTATTAATAACATTAATGCTTTAACATATGAAAAAGATGAAGATGGTAAAAAACTAGCATCATTAATTAAAAAGATGATTGAAATGCCAAAAGATAAAAAAGATGAATTAATAGAGAATGCATATGAAACATCTTCTAACTATGATGAAAGAAGAACAACTGTAAGATTAAAACAAGTATTTAAAAACTAAAAGTATGGACTCACATCCATACTTTTCCTATAATAAGTTTAAAGAAAGGAATATATATGAAAAAAATAATTGAATATTTATTAATAATAATAGTTTCTATAACTATTACTACTGTAAACGCTAAAACATCTTTATTTGAATCAGGAACAGAAATAAATCTAAATGAAGAAGTAGAAGGAACACAATTCTCCCTAGGAGAAACTATAAAACAAACATCTAATATAAATGGTATATCATTTAAATTAGGTAATAACATTGAAGAAGATGCTTCTAAAACAGAATACACATTTGCTCTTGGAAATAAAATTACTATTAAATCATCTGAAACTAAAGATGCATTCTTAATAGCAGAAGAGGTAATAATAGATGAAAACTCTACTATTGATAGAGATCTATACATCTTAGCTAAAAACGTTACAATAAACGGAGTAGTAAAAAGAAACATTAAAGTAGCAGCAAATACTATTAACATAAATGGTACTATCTATGGTGAATTAAAACTAAGTGCTAACACCTTAAATATTAATGAGAATGCTAAAATAACAAAACTAACATATAACGATACCATAGTTAAAAACACTAATAATAATTCAGTAATAACTACTGAAGAAACATATCATATAGATGATAATAATAGTATTAGTAATACATTTACTAATATACTAAAAACAGTAGTTACTAACATATTAACTACTATTGTATTAATATTATTACTTGGTAAATTAATTAAACCTTTAAAAAGAGATAACATTGATTATAAAGAATTATTAAAATCATTTGGAAAAGGATTTGCCTTCTTAGTATTAGTACCTGTAATAGGCATATTATTACTTGTTGGAAACCTAACAGCTAACATAGCTATTATATTTGGTATTGCATATGTTTTAGTAATTGCACTATCATCTCTAGCATTTAATTATTACTTAGCTATTCCGCTACTAAAGAATATTAAAAACGATATAGTAAAAGTAATGATAGTATCAGCTATTCTTGATGTATTATCGTTTATTCCAGTAGTTGGACCTATAATCGCAATTATTAGATTATTAACTGGTATAGGTCTAATTTATACATTAATAAAAGAATATACATTAGATAATAAAAATGAAGCTTAACAAAGAGCTTCATTTTTTATGTTATAATATGCTTGGAAGTGAGTTTTTATGAAGGAATTTTTAGGCTTTTTATTTAGTAAAGCAGGAATGACCATAGTTGCAGTTCTTCTAGAGATTGCATGGTTAGTTTTCATGACTTATAACTTATCTAGTTACTATTGGTTAGTAAGTAGTATATTGCATTTACTAAGTATCATAATTGTTCTATTAATTTTAAATGATAATAGAAGATCATCTTCTAAAGTATCATGGATTATATTAATAATGCTATTTCCAGTACTTGGAGGCTTAGTATATGCATTTGTATTCTTTAATGTTAAAACAAGTAGTTACTTAAAAAAGATAACAGACTCTACTAAACGTGTATCTAAAATATATGCTTCTAATAACTCTTTACTAAATGAAATAGAAGATAAAGAAGTAAAAACTCAAATGAACTACTTAGTAAATTATGCTAAATTCCCAATATATAAAAACTCAAACTTTACTTACTATAAATCAGGAGAGGATGGATATCCATCTATAAAAGAATCACTTAAAAAAGCAAAAAAATATATATTCCTAGAATATTTCATAATAAATGAAAACGACACTATGTGGAAAGAAATCCATGAAATATTAAAAGAAAAAGTAAACAATGGAGTAGAAGTAAGACTAATATATGATGCAGTAGGTTCTATTTCATGTACTTCAGCATACTTCCATAAAAAATTAGAAAAAGAAGGAATTAAATGCTTAAAATTTAATCCTATAATTCCATTTATCACACTTGCAATAAACAATAGAGACCATAGAAAGATGATTGTGGTTGATGGAAAAGTAGCTTACTCAGGTGGCATAAACATAGCTGATGAATATATTAATACTAAAAAAAGATTTGGCTATTGGAAAGATAACGTATTTAAAATAGAAGGTACATCTGTTGAATCATACATTCTAATGTTTCTAGAAATATGGAATGCTTTAAAAGAAAAAGATAATAACTTATCTAAATTTATAGAAGAAGAAAAAGAACTAGATTCTAAAGGTTATATTATTCCTTTTTCAGATTCTCCTCTAGATAAAGAGTATGTTGGTAAAAGCGTATATCTAAATATGATTAATAATTCAAAGGAATACTTATATATTACAAGTCCATATCTAATAATAGATACAGATGTTATAGAAAGCCTTACTCTAGCTTCCAAAAGAGGAGTAGATGTAAGAATAATTACTCCAGCAATACCAGATAAAAAACTAGTATTTCTATTAACTAGAAGTTACTATCATGAATTAATAAAAGGTGGAGTAAAAATATATGAATATACTCCAGGATTTATACATTCTAAGATGATGGTGTCTGATAATAAAATAGCTACTATAGGTTCATTTAATCTAGATAGTAGAAGTTTCTACTTATCATTTGAATGTGGTACTTTACTTTACAATGTAGATTCTATTAAAGATATAAAAAAAGATATAGATGAAATTATAAAAGTATCTAGAGAAATTAAACATAAAGAAACTAATAGAAATATATTAACTAGACTCTGTACTTCAATCTTACGTTTATTTGCTCCATTACTATAGAAAGGTAATATATGATAGATAAATACTTAACTGAATATGATAATAAAACTATAGAATTAATAAAAAAAGGACTAAATAAACGTATAGAAACATTTAGAATAAATACTATTAAATCTACTAAAGAAGAAATAGAAGAGTACTTAAAGCAAAATAATATTAACTATAAAATACTAAAAGATAACCCAATAATGATAACTATATCTGATAATGATTCTAAAATATTAAAAGAATCTAGTATATATAAAGAAGGTAAGATATATTTTCAAAGTCTATCATCTATACTACCAGCAGTATTAATAGATCCTAAAGAAAAAGAATCTATTCTAGATATGGCATCATCTCCAGGTGGTAAAACATCTCTTATGCAAAGCATTGCTCCTGCATATATTACAGCAGTAGAAAAAAATAAAATAAGATGTGAAAGACTTAAATATAACTTAAATAAACTAGGATGTACAAAAGTATCTGTAATAAATACAGATGCTACTAAACTAGATGAAATGTTAAAGTTTAATAAGATCTTACTAGATGCTCCTTGTTCAGGTCTAGGTACTATTAATATTAATGAAGATAATTCATATATTAATGATAAATTTATGAATAATATAATAAATACTCAATCTAGATTACTAGATAAAGCATATAAATTATTAAAAAGTGATGGCTATATATTATATTCAACATGTTCTATATATTACAAAGAAAATGAAGAACAACTAGATAAAATATTAAATAAATATAAAGACTTAGAATTAATAAATATAAATAATTTAGATTTACCATTATTAGAATCTAAATATAAAGAAGTAATTAAAGTATGCCCTACAAATGAATATGAAGGATTCTTTATATCTTTATTACATAAGAAATGCTAAAATTTGCATTTCTTTTTATTTGATGCTAGAATAACACTTGTTTTAAAGGGGGAAAACTAAAATGACTACTAATGAATATAAATTATTGCATGATGAAACAGCAAAAGAACTAGATGAAGATATTAGAAAATTAAAAGAAGCAAAAAAGGAATTAAACAAATATAAAAAAACTCGTTTCTTAATCAGATGGGGAGCTATTTCTCTAATTGTAGGAACATTAAATAATAAATTTGAAAGAGGTATTGGTTACCAATACGATTTAACTAAATCACCAACATATAAAGAATATACATATGATTTAGTAGATAATGAGTTAGTTAATGAAACTATAGATGACATTAAAGATAAATCTGAAGAAGGCAAAAACTATATAATCGTAAATGAACCTAAGGAAGATAAAACAGTAAGAAGCATTTATTCGCCTAAAGAAATATCTATCGAAAATGCTAATAGATTAGTAGAATTAGATACTAGTTTCTTAGATTATGTAGAACCAAACGTTAAAACAATAATTGACGAAAAAACTGATAAAAAAAGTATTGATGCGCATATTGTGTCAATAGATTACGATGATTATAAACTAACAGAAATAACTGAAGAACAAAAAAGCAGTAAATTAGACAGAATACATGTTGGGTTATTTACAACTTTTATGATTAGTATGTATGCAGGAATTGTATTAAAAGAACTAAGAGCAAAACTATTATTAAAAAAATATGGCCTTAATAATAAATACAATGGTGGTTTTAAATATGCTATTGATGATGAAACAATAAACGATTTAGAAACTAAAAGAAATAACATAAGATACACAAAGAACTTACATAAATAATATATAAATAGAGTATTAAAAACTCTTGACTATTAAAAGTTGCAATGATATATTAATTGCGACTTTTTATTTTGGGATTAGCTTCGGTTAATCCTATAAAAAAGAGAAAATTGACACACCAGGATGTGTGTTAATGGAAAGGAGCTCATATGGCAACTATTAACCAACTTGTAAAAAAGGGAAGAGGAAAGAAGATTAGAAAATCTAAATCTCCAGTACTTGGTATTGGTTTCAATACTTTAGAAAGAAAATCTACTAGCTTACCTTCCCCACAAAAAAGAGGAGTTTGTACTCGTGTAGCAACTACTACACCTAAGAAACCAAACTCAGCGTTAAGAAAATATGCTCGTGTAAGACTTTCTAACGGACGTGAGATTAATGCTTACATTCCAGGTGAAGGACACAACTTACAAGAACACAGTGTTGTTTTAGTTAGAGGTGGTCGTGTTAAAGACTTAATCGGTGTTAGATATCACATTGTTCGTGGTACTCTAGATACTCAAGGAGTTAACGATCGTAAACAAAGCCGTTCTAAATACGGTACTAAAAAACCATCAGCTAAGTAATTAAACAAAAAATAAATTAAGGAAGGAGAATAAACTATGCGTAAAAGAGCATCTTTAAAAAGAGACGTACTTCCTGATTCAGTCTATAATTCAAAAGTAGTTACTAAAACTATTAATCAAATTATGATTGGCGGTAAAAAAGGTACTGCTCAAAAGATACTTTATGGTGCTTTCGAAATTGTAAGCGAAAAAACTGGTGAACCAGCAATTGATGTTTACTCAAAAGCACTTGAAAACATTAAGCCTGCTCTAGAAGTTAAATCTAGACGTGTAGGTGGATCTAACGTTCAAGTTCCTCTTGAAGTTAGCCCAGAACGTGCACAAGCTCTAGCTCTTAGATGGCTAATTCAATATGCCAAATTAAGATCTGGTAAAGGTATGGCTGAAAAATTAGCAGCAGAAATCATGGACGCTGCAAACGGCACAGGTGGTGCTTGTAAAAAACGTGAGGAAACTCACAGAATGGCAGAAGCTAATAAAGCTTTCGCACATTATAGATGGTAGGTGTTTTGAATGGCAAATAGAGACGTACCAATAAATAAAGTTCGTAACATTGGTATCATGGCTCACATTGATGCAGGTAAGACTACTTGTACAGAAAGAATCTTATTCTTAACACATGTTACACACAAAATCGGAGAAACACATGATGGTGAATCTCAAATGGACTGGATGGACCAAGAAAAAGAAAGAGGTATCACAATTACTTCAGCAGCAACTACTGCTCACTGGAATGGATATCGTCTAAATATTATTGATACCCCAGGCCACGTAGACTTTACAGTAGAAGTTTCAAGATCATTAAGAGTATTAGACGGTGCTGTTACACTTCTAGACTCTCAAGCTGGTGTTGAACCTCAATCAGAAACTGTATGGCGTCAAGCTGATGAATTCAAAGTTCCAAGAATGTTCTTTGCTAACAAAATGGACAAGATGGGTGCAGATTTCGAATATACTTTAGGTACTATCAAAGATAGACTTGGTGTAGACACTAAACCAATCGAATGGCCAATTGGTAAAGAATCAGACTTTAGTGGAGTTATCGACTTAGTAACTATGAAGGCTATTCACTTCGTAGGTGACGAAAATGAAACTATGGAAGAAATTGAAATTCCAGCTGATTTAAAAGATATTGCTGAAATCAAACACAACGAATTAGTTGAAAAAGTTGTTGAATTTGATGACGCAATAATGGAAAAATATTTAAGCGGTGAAGAACTAACTGTTGATGAAATTAAAGCTTGTATCCGTAAAGGTACACTTGAAGCTAAATTCTTCCCAGTTATGTGTGGTACTGCTTTAGGTAACAAGGGTATCAAATTATTATTAGATGCAATTGTTGACTACTTACCAGCTCCAACTGACGTTGAAGCAATTGAATGCTTTAATCCAAAAACTGGTGAAGACGTTAAGCGTAAGCCAAGTGATTCTGAACCATTTACTGCTTTAGCATTCAAAATTATGACAGACCCATTTGTAGGTCGTTTAGCATTCTTCAGAGTTTACTCTGGTAAATTAGAAGCTGGTTCTTACGTATTAAACAGCACTAAGGGTGTTAAAGAAAGAATCGGACGTATCTTAAGAATGCACGCTAACACAAGAACTGAAATTTCAGAATGCTTCTGTGGTGAAATTGCTGCTGCTGTAGGTTTAAAGAGCACAACTACTGCTGACACATTATGTGATGAAAAGAATCCAGTAGTTATGAAGGGAATGGAATTCCCAGCTCCAGTAATTGATCAAGCTATTGAACCAAAATCAAAAGGTGATCAAGATAAGATGGCTACAGCTCTACAAAAATTAGCTGAAGAAGATCCAACTTTCAAATTCAAAACTGATGTTGAAACTGGCCAAACTATTATTTCTGGTATGGGTGAGTTACACTTAGAAGTTCAAGTTGAAAGATTAAGAAGAGAATTCGGTGTTGAATGTGAAATCGGTAAACCACAAGTTGCTTACCGTGAAACAATCCAAACTGCTGGTGATTGTGAAGGTAAATACATTAAACAATCAGGTGGTAGAGGACAATACGGTCACGTATGGATTAAATTCGAACCAAATCCTGGTAAGGGTTATGAATTCGTTGACGAAGTTGTTGGTGGTGTAGTTCCTAGAGAATACATCCCAGTTGTTGATAAAGGATTACAAGATGCTATTAAGGGTGGTATCTTAGCTGGATATCCAGTTGTAGATATTAAAGCTACATTACATGATGGTTCTTACCACGAAGTAGACTCATCTGAAATGGCATTCAAAGTAGCTGCAAGCTTAGCATTAAAGGAAACTAAGAATAAGTGTCAACCAGTTATCTTAGAACCAATCATGAAAGTTTCTGTAGTAGTTCCTGAAGAATACTTAGGTAACGTAATGGGTGACTTAACTTCTAGAAGAGGTAGACCAATTGGACAAGAATCAAGAGGTAACGCACTTCAAATCGAAGCTATGGTTCCATTAGCAGAAATGTTTGGTTATGCAACTACATTAAGAAGTTCATCACAAGGTAGAGGTAATTACTCAATGGTATTAGATCACTATGAACCAGTACCAAAATCTATCTCAGATGAAATCATTAAAAAGAATAGTGTTAACTAATAAAATAGTTAAATAATAAACACTTGAAAATTATAAATCCATTAGATAGAATATTTAAATGAAAGGAGATATATCAAATGGCAAGAGAAAAATTTGATCGTTCGAAAGAACACGTTAATATTGGTACTATTGGTCACGTAGACCACGGTAAAACAACATTAACTGCAGCTATTACATACGTTTTAGCTGAAAATGGTGGAGCTACATTTACAGATTATGCAAATATCGACAAAGCTCCAGAAGAAAGAGCAAGAGGTATAACTATTAATACTGCTCACGTTGAGTATCAAACTGAAAAACGTCACTATGCTCACGTTGACTGTCCAGGCCACGCTGACTATGTTAAGAACATGATTACTGGTGCTGCTCAAATGGATGGTGCTATCCTAGTTGTTAGTGCATCTGACGGTCCAATGCCTCAAACAAGAGAACACATCTTACTTGCACGTCAAGTAGGTGTACCTAAAATCGTTGTTTATTTAAATAAATGCGATCAAGTTGACGATCCTGAACTTCTTGACTTAGTAGAAGAAGAAATCAGAGATATGTTAGCTGAATACAATTTCGACAGAGATTGTCCAATCATAAGAGGTTCTGCTCTTAAGGCTTTAGAAGGCGATGAAAAAGCTAAACAATCAATTCGTGATTTAATGGCTGCTGTTGATGAATACATCCCATCTCCAACTAGAGATACAGACAAACCATTCTTAATGTCAATTGAAGACGTATTTACTATTTCAGGACGTGGTACAGTTGTTACTGGACGTGTTGAAAGAGGTATGTTAAAAGTTAACGATGAAGTTGAAATCGTTGGTTTAAAGGATACTAAGAAAACTGTTGCTACAGGTATCGAAATGTTCCGTAAGACTTTAGACTTCGCTGAAGCTGGAGACAACGCTGGTGTATTATTAAGAGGTATTTCTAGAGACGAAGTTGAAAGAGGACAAGTACTTGCTAAACCAGGTTCAGTTACTCCACACCACAAATTCACTGCATCTGTTTACGTATTAACTAAAGAAGAAGGTGGACGTCATACTCCATTCTTCACAAACTACAGACCACAATTCTTTGTAAGAACTACTGACGTAACTGGTGTTATTACATTACCAGAAGGCGTTGAAATGGTTATGCCAGGTGACAACGTTAATATGACAGTTGATTTAATTGCTCCAGTAGCTCTTGAAAACGGTACTAAATTCTCTATCCGTGAGGGTGGTAGAACAGTTGGTGCTGGTGTAGTTTCAGAAATTATTGAATAATTATAATCAGTAACTAAAAAAGATAATCATTTGATTATCTTTTTTTCATTTATTAAAAAAGGTTACACACATGTGTAACCTTTATTTTCTTTTAATATTCTTTTTATTTAATAATCTTGCTAAAGTACCATTACTTCTATATTTAATATATAACTTTTCGTTAATAGGTAAATCATATTCTCCAATATATTCATATACTTTTGGATTAAAACCTAACTTAAACTTATTTAATCCTCTATAAGGATTAGCCATAGTAAAGTCTCCTGTTATACCACCAAGTTCAGCATATTCATATTTATCTTTATAATACTCTAGTATTTCATGATGTAAGAAATAATTTGGATTAAAGTGTTTATATTTTCTATTATATCCACTTAAAATAATTTGAATTCTATTATGATATTTAATAACTAAAGCTCCAGCTACATAAACTTTAGAATGGTTCTTATTCATTTCAGTAGCTTCTCTAACATCATTTGCATAGTAAACTAACTTTCTATCTGAATCCATTTTCTTATTAATATCTTTTTGCATGTTAGATACAGTAAGTGTTTGACTTAGCTTATTATTTCTAATTTCTTCTTCTTCAAATAATCTTTTAGCGTCAATTAAGTATTCTTCTTTATCAATAGATACTAAGAATAAATCAACCATATCATTCTTCTTATAAACATTAAATAAATCTTTAAAATAGAAAGGTTCATTATCATGATCACTTGGAGTAAAAGAATCTAGTATATCCATACCGCTTCTCTCAGCATCTTCAATATGTAACCCTTTTTGTTTAGCTCTATTAATCTTATTTCTTGTGTTCTTACTAACCTTAGTAATATCATAATTCTTAAGATTTATAACAGCAGAAAATCTTGGTAATGCTGATTCAAAATATAGATTATCCTTTAATTTCATAAATCCACTATCTTTTAAGATATCCTTTATTTCATAATTCCAATTATATGTTGGAATACCACTATCTTTATCTAATTCAGATATAGCTATCTCAGGATTTAATTTAATAAATACAACATGCTTCTTCTTATAATGATCTACTAAAGCATTACTAAATTCTTTAACAATCTCTTTATTAAAATAATCTAATATAAATCCCTTAGGTGCATAACCATATTTATATCTACCACTAATCTTTCTAAATAATATCAAACTAGCAGCTTTTAATTGATTATATTCATTAAACATACCAACAAGTTCATATTCATAACCATATTCACTCATAAGTAATGCATAATTTAATGATTGATAATGAGTACCAAGTGGACTTGCATTAACAAATTTAGTAAATTGCTCTATAGAAAGTTCTTTTATATTCATAGTATCACTCCCAAAAGTTACTATAGTATAGCATCTAATTTATATTATTTCTATTCTTATATATATAATAAGGAAAAGAGAAAAATAATTCAATTACAAACTAATGTGCTATAATACACTTGAAGGAGTTGTTATTTTATGTATGATGATGAGGAAAAGAAGACTACTAAGAGAAAAAGAACAAGAAAAAACAAACAAACAGAAATAGAAACAATTGAAACACTTGAAGAAAAAGTTGTAAAAGAATCTAAGTTTAAATTAATCTTAAAAAGATTATTTAGAAAAAGAAAGAAACGCTTATTAAATGACTTAGATAGATTAATGAATAAAGTAATGTGGTATGAAATTATTGCATCAGCAGTAATGATCATATTTGGTTTAATATTCTTAATTAATCCAACTACATCAACAAAAGCTGTATCTATACTATTTGGTCTAGGTGTTATAGCATCAAGTGCTATTGCAATATACGAAGGTATGAAAAGAAGAGATTTGCCATTCTTTAAATATTTTATTTTATATGGAGTATTAGGATTAATAGTTGGTTTATTAGCAGTATTAAGTCCATTTACATTCTCACAAATTGTAACAGTATTTGTAGGATTATGGATGATTTGCCAAGCTATTACTAAAATTGACTTTGGTCTACGTTTAAAAATAATATCTGAAAATGCATGGTTATTCTTAATACTATCAAGTGTATTACAAATATTCATGGCCATTTTAGTATTTATTAATCCATTCTCTAACTTACTAATAACTCAAATTGTAGGAGCTTATTTAGTACTAAACGGAGTAATGAATGCTACTAACTCATTCTTAACAAAGAATAGAGCATATTACTTCATGGAAAATATTTAATTTGACAAATAATAAATTTATATTATTATATGAATACGTAAAAGTTTGTACATAAGTATAAACTTTTTCTTTAAGAAAGGAACATATTATGCAAGTATTAACAGAACAAGAACAAGTAAGAAGACAAAAATTATCTGAAATAACAAATCCATATCCTGAGAAATACGTTACTAACTATACTATTGAAGAAGCTATTAACTTAGAAGATGGTGTAAAAGATGTAAGTGTAGCAGGACGTATTACATTTATGAGAAAGATGGGTAAACTATCTTTTGTTAAAATTAGAAATATCAAAGCTGCTATTCAATTAGAATTTAGAGTAGATGAACTTGGTGAAACTGAATACGATAGATTCAAAAAGATTTTAGATAGTGGAGACTTCATAGGAGTTAAAGGTGAAATGTTTACTACTCAAACAGGAGAAAAAACTATAAGAGTACATGAATTCACTTTCTTAGGTAAAGCACTAAGACCATTACCTGAAAAATTCCATGGACTAACAGATACAGAAATAAGATATAGAGAAAGATACACAGATCTAATAATGAATCAAGATTCAAGAGATATATTCTTAGGTCGTTCTAAATTCTATTACTTCTTAAGAAAATTCATGATGGAACATAATTTTCTAGAAGTAGAAACACCAATTGTTCAAACAGCTGTATCAGGAGCTTCTGCAAAACCATTCTTTACTCACCATAATGCATTAGATATAGATTGTAACTTACGTATTGCGCCAGAATGTTATTTAAAAGAATGTATAGCTGGTGGATTTGATAGAGTATATGAACTTGCTAAATGCTTCCGTAACGAAGGTATGGATCCACAACACTTACAAGAATTCACTCAAGTAGAATGGTATGCTGCATACTGGAACTTTGAAGATAACATTACGTTCTACCAAGACTTCATGAGAGAAGCAATTAAATACTTAAAAGGTGATACTAAAGTAATGTATCAAGGTAACTTACTAGACTTTGGTAAAGAAGAATGGCCAAGAATTAACTACGTAGAAAAACTAAGAGAAATCTTAGGATTTGATTTCCTAACTATAACTGATCCCAATGAATTAAAATCAAAAGTTATAGAAAAAGGATTATTCACAGATAAAGATATGGCTGAATATAAATCAGTTGGACAAATAATAGACTTTATTTATAAAAAGACTATAAGAGCTAACATTATTCAACCAACAATCATTTGGAACTATCCTGCAGTATTAAAGCCCCTTGCAAGAACAAATGATAATAATAAAGAAATAGTAGATGTATTCCAAGTAGTAGTATGTGGAGCAGAATTATGTAATGCATATTCAGAGCTTGTAAATCCAGAAATCCAAAGAAGAAACTTTGAAGATCAATTAAAAGCTAAAGCACAAGGTGACGATGAAACTATGGACCTAGATGAAGATTATCTAAGAGCTATGGAACAAGGTATGCCACCAATATCTGGTCTAGGTTTTGGTATAGATAGATTAATGATGCTTTTATATGATGCACAATCTGTAAGAGATGTTGTTCTATTCCCAATGATGAAACCAAACGACAATAAGAAAAAGAAAGTAACACAACCAGTTACAAAAAATATTGATTTCTCTAATGTAGAAATAGAACCACTATTTAAAGACTTTGTAGATTTTGAAACATTCTCTAAATCAGACTTTAGAGCTGTAAAAGTAAAAGACTGTATTGCTGTACCTAAATCTAAAAAGTTATTACAATTCACATTAGATGATGGTACAGGAATAGATAGAACTATTCTTAGTGGAATTCATGCATATTATGAACCAGAGGATTTAATAGGTAAAACACTTATAGCTATAGTTAACTTACCTCCAAGACCAATGATGGGAATTGAATCATGTGGTATGTTATTATCTGCAGTTCACACTGAACTTGAAGAAGAAAAACTACACTTACTAATGGTATCTGATGAAATACCAGCAGGTGCAAAATTATATTAATAACTAAAGACCAACACTAAGTTGGTCTTTTTCTTATAAAAATAGCTAATTTTCACATATATTTTTAATTTATAGCTCTTCTAATGTGTTATAATTTCAATGGAGGAGGAAAGTAATGAAAAAATTTTTTAAGGAACATGATTTAACTAAAGCGTTATTAATTATGATTTGCTTAATAGTTCTATTAACATGGATCATTCCAGTAGAACAATTCGGAACTGATGGAGTTCTAACAAATAATGGCACATTTGGCCGCCTTGGATTAGTACATATTGTATATGCATTTATCTTTGCTATTCAAAATTACTCAATCCAATTAGGATTCCTAGCAGCAGTCGGAGCATTCTATGGAGTTGTAACTCATATAGATACTTATAAAGCACTAGTTAATCGCATAGCTAAATTCTTCAAAGGAAAGGAAATAGTATTAAGTTTAATTGTTAGTATCTTATTTGCTATTCTTGGAACTATTCTAAATAGTCATATTGCAATTGTAGGAATTATTCCATTTGTATATGCTATTTTAAAAAAGACTGGTTTCGATAAACTATCTAGCTTAAGTACAACAGTTGCATCAACTATGCTTGGTGTAATTGGTTCAACAGTTGGTGGTGAAGAAATAGTTAACTATGTTAAATATGTAAGATATGCAGGTGCTGAAATTACAACTACTCAAGATTTATTAATCAGAGTTTTAATTTTAGGTCTTGCTATTGCTATATTTAATTTCTTTAATATTATGTATATTAAGAAACACGTAGGTGGAAAGAATAATAAGAAAGCTGAACTTGAAACTGAAGAAGCTCCATTCGTAGTAGATGAAGCTAAGAAGAATAAAAAAGTATGGCCTGCAGCTATAATGATGGGTCTAGTATTTATCTTCTTAATCTTAGGATTTACTCCATGGAACATTAATGGTGCAGAAGATACTGTATTTGGAATCACTGCATTCGAAAAATTACATGAAGCAGTTATCGGATTAAAGATTGGCGATTTAGAAATATTCCACGCATTAATGGGTGCACCTACTCAAAACGTTACATATTCATTAGCTTATGAATTTGGTAACTGGTACACATTCGATTATGCTGTTGTAATGCTTCTAATTGCTACTGTATCCGCTGTTCTAGCAAGAATCAAATTCAATGACTTTATTGATTATATTATTGATGGCCTAAAGAAAATTTCTAAACCAGCAATGATAATGGTAATTTCTTACATGATATTTGTATTCCTATACTGGAGCCCAATACTAACAACTGTTATTGGTACTATTGCTAAGTTAAGTCAAACAACACTAAATCCATTTGTCTTAACATTAGAAGCTTTTGTTGGAGCATTCTTCAATAGTGACTTAGGTTACCTTGCATACTCTACAAGTAGCCATTTAGCTGCTATTAGTGGATCTCAATCAACAATCATGACAATTATGGTTTCAATATTTGGTTTAGTGAAATTCATTACACCAGCATCTGAATTATTAGTATTCGGATTATCATACGCTAAAGTTCCTTACAAAACATGGTTAGGCTACATTTGGAAATTCTTTGTAGCAATGTTAATCTGCTTATTAATTGTGTTTACAATTTTAGCTTATGTTTAATAAATTAGAACTGTTTTAAAACAGTTCTTTTTTATTGAAAAAAAACATAAAAATCGCTTGCAAAAAGGCACTATTTATAGTATTATCTTATACGTATGACGGCGAGGATGTGCGAAGTTACCGATACGCTAGGCGATGTTGTTATAGTAAATCGGAGAATTTGTACGGAGCAAGTATATACGAAGATATATGCGAAAGGAGGCTACTTTAATGGCTAAGGAAAAAGTACGTATCGTTCTTAAATCTTTCGATGCTAAGGTTATCGACCTAGCAGCTGAAAAAATCTGCGATACAGTAAAACGTCTTGGTGGTAAAGTATCTGGTCCAGTACCTCTTCCAACTGATATTGAAAGAGTTACAGTACTAAGAGCTGTTCATAAGTACAAAGATGCTCGTGAACAATTCGAATCACGTACTCATAAGAGACTTATTGATATTATTGACCCAAGTAAGGAGATCGTTGATTCTCTAACAAGACTAGATTTACCTAGTGGTGTACAAATCAACATTAAAACTAAGTAATTAGTTAAAAGAAAGGAATAGTAAAATGAAAGGAATCTTAGGACGCAAGGTCGGAATGACTGAAGTATTCACAAAAGATGGTGCTTTAATTCCAGTTACAGTAGTTAGTGTTGAACCAAATACTGTTATGCAAGTTAAAACAACTGAAAAAGATGGATACAATGCCATTCAACTAGGCGTAGTAGACAAGAGTGAAAAACACTCAACTCGTGCAAATGTTGGACACGCTAAAAAAGCTAACACAACTCCTAAGCGCTTCTTGAAAGAAATTCGCAACGTTGCTGGCGAATATCAAGTTGGAGATCAATTAAGCGCTGATATTTTCGCTGTAGGCGAAGTTGTAGATGTAACAGGAACTTCTAAAGGTAAAGGATTTGCTGGTGTTATTAAACGTCACAACCAATCTAGAGGACCTGAAACTCACGGTTCAACTTACCACAGAAGACCAGGTTCAATGGGAACTATGTTACCAAAGAGAGTTTTAAAAGGTAAACACTTAGCTGGTCACATGGGTGTTGATACTGTTACAGTTCAAAACTTAGAAATCATTGAAGTAAATGCTAAGGAAAACTACATCTTAGTATCTGGTAATGTACCAGGACCTAAGAAAGGTTTAGTAACTATTAAATCAGCTGTTAAAAACAATCGTAAAGCTAATCCAAAAGAAGTTATTACTTTTG
>OCTW011617494.1_pt1 | contig 17309 bp, 11 predicted proteins | sample 1539671 | NCBI WGS metagenome assembly OCTW01 (sample SAMN02144230, study PRJEB22623) | gut metagenome | biome: sheep rumen | host: Ovis aries | place: New Zealand
TTATGTTAGTGTCATGAGTAATCAATCAATGTGACATTTGTCACATGTACATTTTTATACAAATAAAAATCCGAGCACCCGGATATAACACCTCTATCTACAGGCATTATATCCGAGTGCTCGACATATAGTTTTCTGCATAATATATTATCAATATTATATGTTGTGTCATTGTGTTATTTTACAATCACATTAGTAAAGTAATAATCGTTAAGAATATCGTTGTAATATTCTGAAAATCGTCCGTTGGATACCTGACGGACAAAAGCGTTGTCAACCGCATACGAATCAGTAATAACGCTCTCATAGACACCCGAGCCGCCATCCGTTATACGTTGCTTCAGAGCTGCTTCATAGTCCTTCTGACCCGAGTAGACATAACCGTAATGATTGAAGTAATTGTCCTTCATTGACGGACATTCATGATAGCCTTCATTTATCCAACTGTGATTCACGGACAGATATTTATCACTTACATTAAAATACGGATGGAAGGCCGTTTCCTTCTTGGAACTGTATTCCGGATCATCCCAGGTAGCATCAACCATGTACCAGGTTCCGTCGATCTTCACCTGATTCCAGGCATGCGCACCGCCTGCAGTTCCGTAAACAACCTGATTATCAATCCCTGCCCTTGTCAGAAGAAGGCTGAAGCCCTTGGAATAGCCGTCACAGACAGCTTCCTTATTTACAAGTGCACCATAAGCCGAATGCTGTACATCATATGCCGATTGGCTGCCGATATATTTGACCTGACTTACAACCAAGTCATGAAATGCAAGCTCGATCTCAAAATCACTCATGCCCGGAGTAACGACTTCATTATATATCTTCTCAACCTCTTCACGAAGGCGTATGGCTTTATCCCTGTCTTCAGGTATTTCTTCTCCGTAAACTATATTTCTGTATACATAGCCGCAATCAGATCGCGTGATCGTTATTCTTATCCTGTACGTATCCTCTCCGATTTGCGACCAGTAATATGAGCTACTGAGATTAGCATAAATATTATGATAATAATTGCCGGTCTGAATAGTACTGAACTTGTCCTTTATCTTACCCGTGATGTAAACATCCACCATTCCTATCACACCTTTATCAACGAGATAGGACATATATTCGCCTGCCTCAAGCATATCATCAAACACTTCATGCTTGCCGTAGGTCTTCTCATCTTTATCCGAATTATTATTTGCCGCATCATCCTTGCCAGATTGATCGTAAATATATGCAAAAGGATTCTCGGTCGTACCTTCTTCTTCGGTACCATTTTCCGTAGCATCACCGGTTTGGTCTTCACGAGTATCCTCATCCGTCAGATCAACATTTGTTGCAGCCTCCTCGGTAGTTGCTGCCGCATCTCCATTTACATAGAAGAATTCTTCTCTACCCTCAGGAACCTTCCTGTTCTGAGTCATTACCGGAGAATTCCCGGCAACTCTCTGCGGTTCATGTCTGCTTTCTATCTTCTCGATAGCAATAAGACTTGAGCTGATGACGATACAAAGCACCAGTAACACGGTAAGCAGCACCATTTTCTTTGAGCGCTTTTTATTTTCAGGATTATTGTCCATTATGTTATTGTTAACGTATTTATCTTCATTAAAAAAATTATTTTCGTCCATATTTCCACCCGGCAGAACCATTAAATATACTGTAAAATATTTTTTTCTGCTATTTTCAACTGATTATACCCGAAAAAATGTTTTATTTACAGCATATATATGGTTTTTTTACAAAATATTTTTTTTCATGACATACTTTGTTCATATTTGAGTTGTACTATAACTACAACGAGATAAGTTAAATCTTCTTTTCATAGTTTTCATAGTTTAGATAAGCAAAAAGAACCGCATCAGTTTGGCGGTTCTTTTTACGTTTCCCCGGAAACCGCTCTTCTTCGCGTTCTTTTTCCTGTACGCAGGTCTTTATTTACCATTGATAACCATAAGTTTAAAATCTAGTTATGCTTGTAATATCCTGACAATTATCATATAATATTTAGATAGATTTGTTCACAAGCCGATAACTGTAGTTATCTGCTTATTATAATTATTGGAGATGTGCGTATGATTCCTGATTATCATTTACATACAAGATTTTCCGGTGATTGCGAAACCGACGTTGAAGAACTTATCATGGCAGCAAGACGCCTTGGTATGGAATCAATCTGCATCACCGATCACAACGATATGGATTTTCCTGAAACTCCTGATGGTGTGACCTTTGATCTTGATACGGATAATTACATAGCCTATCTTAAGGAGCTGAAGTTGAAATGCCAGTCTCCCGACTTTCTTCAGAACGATATCGTTCCTTTCAGTCTGAGGATTGGTGTCGAACAGGGAGTCATGCCGTCAACCTGTGAAAAGCTCGAAGGTTTCAGCAGCAGGCATCCGGGTTTGGACTTTATAATCTGCTCCACTCATGTTGTTGATAATATGGATCCATACTATCCTGAATATTTTGAAGGCAAGGATGAAAAGGCCGCCTACAGGAAATATTTTGAAGATATACTGTATAATGTAACTCATTTCAGCGACTATAATGTTTACGGTCATCTCGATTATATCCTGCGCTACGGTCCGACCAAGGCTGACAACTTCAGATCAAAGGATTATCTGGAGATTTTTGAAGCTGCTTTCAAGAAGATGATATATGACAGCAAGGGAATCGAGATAAATACAGGCAGTCTCTACAGAGGACTCAGCTTTATGCATCCTCATGATGATATACTTAAGCTTTACAGGGAAATGGGCGGCGAGATAATAACCATCGGAAGTGATGCTCACCATCTTGAGCATATCGGCTATGCCTTTAACGATGCTGCGAAGAGACTCAGAAGCTTCGGTTTCCGCTTCTACTGCACCTTCCGTGATATGAAGCCGACCTTTGTTCCTATTGAAATATGATATACGATCACTCATCATAATAAACATCAGATATGCCTGTTCGTTCATCATTGAACAGACACTTAACAGACTCTGAAAAAAGGACGTAAAAATCATGCCTATTAAAATAGATAATGACTTTCCGGTCAAGAAAATACTTGAAGATGAAAATATATTTGTAATGGACGAAAATCGTGCAACCACGCAGGATATACGTCCGATTGATATTCTGATACTTAATCTCATGCCTCTCAAGGAGGACACTGAGCTTCAGCTGCTCAGAAGCCTTTCAAACACTCCTCTGCAGGTAAATATAACCTTTATCAGAACCGTTTCATACGAATCAAAGCACACTTCTCTTGCACACCTTGAGAAGTTCTATTCTGATTTCAATACGGTTAAGAACCGCAAATGGGATGGTCTGATAATCACAGGTGCGCCTGTTGAAAAGCTTGATTTTGAGGATGTCGAATACTGGAAAGAGCTCTGCGCCATCATGGAGTGGGCCAAGACAAACGTAACCTCCACCCTTCACATCTGCTGGGGCGCGCAGGCAGGTCTCTATTACCATTACGGTGTCAGAAAATTCGAGCTTCCGGCCAAGCTTTCCGGTATCTATCAGCAGTACACCGTTCACAGAAAGACCGAGATCGTAAGAGGTTTTGATGATACCTTCCTTGTTCCCGTTTCAAGATACACAGGAATAAACAGAGAGGACATTGAAAAATGTTCTGATCTCAGAATAATTGCTGATTCATACGTTACCGGTCCTTATATCATCATCGATAAGGACGGCAAAAATATTTTTGTTAATGGTCATCCGGAATACGACACTTACACTCTCGATCAGGAGTATAAAAGGGACATGAAGCGGGGACTCAATCCTGATATCCCTGTTAACTATTATCCTGACAACGATCCGGCAGAGGATCCGGTCAAGTCATGGCGATGTCATGCAAATATGCTTTATACAAACTGGTTGAATTACTATGTTTATCAGATGACGCCGTATGATTGGAGATAACTACGTTACGTTTCCTTGATAAAATACGATGCCCGTATGGTTAATCTCAGTAAGTATTACGATAGATTCAGGTATCAGTATACCCCTTCAGTTGTAGGTGAAATACGCCTTCAGGGGTACACTGATACCTGAATCATTTTTACTGATTTATTGAGATTAACCATACGGGCATCTTGTTGTTCTCATGCAAACAAAAGATACGAAATCAATCTTACATCTATATTTTAACGAAAACTGATCACTTCACTTCGTTATAAACTTTTTTTGTAAGCTTATATATAAAATTATTTCTTATAATAGATTATAATCACTTATATTTTCTTATAATTGCTTATTGTTGTTTATAATTGTTTATAATCTTGTTCAGATATTATTGGAACACCAAGTTCTTTGGCCTTCTTGTTTTTGCCGGAGTTGGATGTTATATCATTATTGATGAGATATGTTGTATTTTTTGATACAGAGCCGGCAACTTTGCCTCCGCGGGCTTCTATTTCGTTCTTAAGTTCGTCACGATTTGCGTAGGTTTCAAGGGAACCCGTTATGACGAAAGTCATTCCGGCAAGATCCTGCTCACTGCTTTTCTCTGATTTGATGATCTCAAGCATTGACGCAAGCTCTTCATATTGCTGAAGATTCTTTTCATTTGCAAAATATGCTGCAAAATCTCCGGCAATTACATCTCCGATACCTTCTATCTCACTCAGTTCTTCAACTCCCGCAAGCTTTATCTTGTCTATGTCCTCATCAAAATGCTTTGCGATAAGCTTTGCATTTGCAACTCCGACTCCCGGAATTCCGAGTGCATAGATAAATGCTCCTGCGGTAACCTTCTTGGACTTCTCCACAGCATCCTGCATATTGTTGTAGGATTTCTCGCCGAAGCCTTCCATATTTACGATTTCATCACGATGAGCAGATAACTTATAAAAGTCTGTATAGTTTCTGAGGAAGCCTCTGTCAACGAACTTCTCGATCGTTGCTTCCGAGAGACCGTCAATATTCATTGCATTTCTCGAAACAAATAGCGTGAATCCCTTGATATTCTTCGCAGGGCATTCCGGATTTTCACAGCAGAGAGTTTCTGTTCCGTTGTCATTCTTTATGACGGTCGGGCCTCCGCAGGAAGGACAAGTATCAGGTATTTCCAGTTTCCCGGAACGTGTCAGGTTCTCTGCAATCTGCGGGATTATCATATTTGCTTTATATACAGTGATCCTGTCACCGATGCCGAGAGCAAGCTCCTTTACAATACTTATGTTGTGGACACTTGCGCGGCTAACCGTCGTACCCTCAAGTTCAACAGGGTCAAATACAGCCACCGGATTGATAAGCCCGGTTCTCGACGGACTCCATTCGATCATCTGTAGGGTCGTCTCAGCCTGCTCGTCTTTCCATTTGAAGGCAATTGCATTTCTCGGGAACTTTGCGGTTCTGCCGAGACTTCTGCCGTATTCAACATCTTCAAAAGAAAGCACCAGTCCATCGGACGGAAAATCATTATCAGCTATCTTGTCCGAAAACCATTTAATGGTATCGATAATCGTATCAGGCGTAACCTTCTTATATTCTACAACCTCAAAACCAAGTCCTGAGAGAAATTCAAATCTCTTTATAAAAGAATTATCAAAGCTCTCCACAAGGGCTGCATCATCCGGCTCAACAAGAGAAAAAGCATAGAATCTGACATTTCTCTCAGCCGTAATCTTACTGTTAAGCTGGCGTACGGAACCACTGCAGAGGTTACGAGGATTTTTGTATTTTGCATCAATATCCGCGATTCCCGCATTGATCCTATCAAAATCAGAGTATGTAATAATCGCCTCGCCTCTGAGAGAAAGCTTACCCTTATAGGAAATCCTTGTAGGTATATTTACGAAGGTTTTCGCATTGGCAGTTATAACCTCTCCGATCTCTCCGTTTCCTCTTGTAACAGCCTTCACTAGTTCGCCGTTCTCATACGTAAGAACAACCGTAAGGCCATCCATCTTCCATGAAAGTACGCCCTCACGCCCGTTCAGCCATGCACGAAGTGCCTCAGGATCCTTGGTCTTGTCCAATGAAAGCATAGGCTGCGGATGTGCCTCCTTCGGAAGCTCCGAAACAACCTCATAACCAACCTTCTGTGTCGGGCTGTTTGATAATATCATCCCTGTCTCTTCTTCTAGTTTACATAACTCATCATATAAAGCATCATATTCAAGATTGCTCATGATCTCTCGATCCTCTGCATAATACGCCTTTGATGCTTCGTTTAATATACCCACTAATTCTTTTATTCTATCTACCTGGTTCATGTTTATCCTTCCGATTTCCTCTTTAAATGATACAAGCATCCACAATATGCAAATTCACGCATACACATATCTCCTCATCAGTGAAAATGTAATTGCGGAGATATATGCATACGTGAATATTATAATTCATCCGTTTTATCGTCTCATAAATGTATCGAAAAGTCCTCGTGCGAAGCTCTGGGTTACTTTGCGTCCGAATTTATCCATCTCTTTCTGACGACGCTCTCTCTCCTTTGCAGCCTCACGTTCTTCGCGTTCACGCATCTTCTGATATTCACGCTCCTGACGCTCTCTTTCCTTTTGCATCTCACGTTCATATCTCTGGCGTTCCTTCTCAGCCTCTGCCTGAGCCTTCATACGCTGCTTCTCAAGTTCGAGCTTTTCAGCCTCCATAGCAGCAAATCTCTCTTCAGCCTCCGCTCTTCTCTGAAGGAACTCAAAAGCCGAATCCCTGTCAAACGCACCGCTGTATTTTGAATTAAGTCTGTCATTCATTATTGCAAGATTTCTCTCGCTGTCATCTATTGCACCCATCTGACTCTGTGGCGGAAGTATCTTGGCCTGTTTAACGATGGTCGGAACCCCCTCCTCATCAAGAACAGAGATAAGTGCCTCGCCGGTACCAAGTGCCTGAAGCGCATCAACCGTATTTATCTCAGGATTTTCCCTGAAGGAGAGCGCAGCCGCCTTGATGTTCTTCTGCTCTGCAGGAGTATATGCACGAAGAGCATGCTGAACCTTATTTCCGAGCTGAGCAAGAACCGAATCAGGAATATCACGAGGATTCTGTGTTACGAAGAAGATGCCGACGCCCTTCGATCTGATGAGCTTGACCAGCTGATCAACCTTGGAAAGGAGCGCCTTCGGAGCATCATCAAAGAGCATATGTGCCTCGTCAAAGAAAAACACCATCTTAGGCTTCTCAAGATCACCGGCCTCCGGAAGCATCTCAAAGAGTTCAGAAATCATCCAGAGCATGAATGTCGCATACATCGTCGGGTTCAGCATAAGCTTCTGGCAATCGAGTATCTGTATTCTTCCTCTTCCGTCAACCTCAGGTATGAACCAGTCCTTAATATCGATGGCCGGCTCGCCGAAGAAGGTATCGCCGCCCTCAGCCTCGAGAGCAACCACCGCTCTTGTGATGGCTGCAAAGCTCTGCTTAGCCATATTTCCGTAGGTAATACTGTATTCATCAACCTTCTCGCTGACATGCTTGATCATAGCCTTAAGATCCTTGGTATCTATCAGAAGAAGCTGCTCATCATCAGCTATTTTAAATATAATAGTAAGAATATCCGACTGCGTATCATTCAGTCCGAGAACTCTGCCGAGAAGCATCGGCCCCATCTCTGAAATGGTTGTTCTGAGAGCAAGTCCGCCCTTCTGAAATACATCCCAGAAGGTTGCCGGATAAGCCTTGAGATTAAAACCTGCCTCGTTTAGATTCATCTTATCAACACGCTTCTGAACATTTTCGTTCATAACGCCCGCCTTGATCATACCCGCAAGGTCGCCCTTAGCATCCGCAAGAAATACAGGCACGCCTGCATCACTGAAGGACTCTGCAAGAACCTTAAGCGTAACAGTTTTACCTGTACCGGTTGCTCCTGCTATAAGTCCATGGCGGTTTGCCATCTGCGGATAGATATAAACATTTTCTTCCCCTGATTTTCCAACTAAGATCTTGTTGTCAAAATACATACTCCTTGTACCTCCCGATTATATTGTCATCATTATTATACTTCAGAATCCTTCTTGCTGCCCCTGCAGAGTCTTCTGAGTTCACTCTCCTCAACCGCTGAAAGTTCTCGATATTCTCCCGGTTTAAGATTACCCAGTTCTATATTCATCTCACGAATACGCTTAAGAAAGACCACTCTGTAGCCGAAATACTCGCACATTCTTCTTATCTGGCGGTTAAGCCCCTGTGTCAGAACAATTCTGAAAGAACGATTCCCCTGCTTAACAACCCTGCATTTCTTGGTAACTGTATCAAGGATCGGCACTCCGCCGCGCATACCCTTAAGGAAATCCTCGGTTATGTCCTGATCCACTCTCACGACATATTCCTTCTCATGACCATTTCTTGATTTCTGAATAGTATTTGCAAGCTCTCCATCCGTTGTAAGAAGCAGGAGCCCCTGCGAGTCCTTATCCAGACGTCCAACGTAGATCAGCTTTTCCGGATAATCAAGCTTACGGAATATACTGTCCTTATCAGCCTCCTTCGCCGTACAGACAAGACCAAGTGGCTTATTATAGACAAGTATTACCTTCTTCTGCTTCTCGCCTACAGGCTTTCCGTTATAGCGAATATCGTCTCCCGGAAAAACCTTCTGCCCTGCAACAGCAATCTCGCCATTAACAGTAATATTTTCTCTTTCAATCTCCTCATCAGCCTTTCTCCTCGACAGAATACCGGCTTCACTGAGATATTTATTTATTCTGATTCCTTCTGATTCAGGCATATGTATCAACCTCTTTTACAGCAATATATTTACACATCGTTTATATATTCATAGACCAAATATAACATCAAACATAAACATGCATGCATAACGACAGAGATGTCATGATTCTAATCTAATCAAAACAATATCATTCATTTAACACAATATATATTACCATATCTCCGACTATATGGCACTTGTTTTATTCATAATTTTCTGTCTGTCATGCATCTGAAATGCATCTCTCAGCCTGTCTATATTCTTAAGTATAAGACATGTAAATTGCCACTCGACGTTAATAATATTAAGCAGATATATGTTTTTGCTAAATATTTTTAAAAAATGCACTTGAAAAACGCCTCATAATTATATATACTTATATTCGTTGCATAATACAGTCTATTGCATCATCGCTGATTGCATCATTATTTAATCATATATTTTATATCGTTGTGAATAATCATGCAGTATTATACATCATCGCTGATCGGATCATTATGCAACACAATGCATCAATAACCCATCAATGCATAAAACAAATCATATAATAATCAGAGGATCCATACAAGTGTGGCATAAGCCATTCGACCCTCCGAAAAAACAAGGAGCAAATATCATGGAAAAGATGGATAAGATAGACAAGAAGCTTCTGAGCCTGCTTCAGGAAAATGCAAGATATCCGCTTAAATATCTCGCAAGCCAGGTATTTCTTTCATCACCGGCTGTTTCAGCCCGTATCGAAAGACTTGAAAAGCAGGGAATAATCAGCGGTTACCACGCTGATGTTGAACCGATAACTCTCGGTTATCATATAACTGCATTTATCAACCTTCAGCTTGAACCGAAGCAGAAGCCAGACTTCTATCCTTTCATCAGTTCCTGCCCTAACGTTCTTGAGTGCAACTGCGTTACCGGCCAGTTCTCGATGCTGATCAAGGTATGTTTCCCAAGCACCCAGGCGCTTGACACCTTCATCGGTCATCTTCAGGAATTCGGTAAGACTGAAACCCAGATAGTATTCTCTACACCTGTTAAGAGCAGAGGGATAAATATAACTGAGATTGAATAACCTCTAAGCACAACTATTTCAAAATAGACACGGATTATTATCCGTAGGCTAATTATCACTTATTCTCATAGAATAAAACACCTCAATATAATTATGACAACTAAGGAGCAGATTATCACTCATCTGCTCCTTATCCTTTTGTCAACAACTATGTTGACATTTATTTTTTATTGCTTTGTATCATTTCACAACCTTACCGTTCTGTATCTTATATGACTTACCATCAAACTTTACAGTTCCGGAATATGTAAGCTGAACTCTGCCGTTCTTCACATACCATGAAGCACTGACTCCATCAACCTTGCCCTTAAAGATACCTTTCCGGGTTGAATCAACCTTACCATGATATACGTAATACCAGTAATTTCCATATTTTGCAAAGGTAATTATCGACGTATCTCTGACGCCATTTCTCGCATAATACAGTACACCTTCGTAATTCTGAAGACCGGTCTTCGACTTATCAAACAGATAGTAAGCAACCTGTTTATTTGTAGTATAGGTCTTGTCATCAAGCGTTGCCGTAGCGGTGTAAGTCCTGACTCCTGCCTTTGTAAGAGTAGCCTTTGTAGTAATCTTATTTGTAATAGTCGCTGCTCTCTTTCTGGTATGACTTGAATTTCTGCTACAGGTAAACAGTGCTGTTGCCTTACTTGTTCCATTCCATGTCCACGTAGGAGTGCCGTAGCTATGTCCCTTGGCAGCTATAGTCTTATTCTTGTTTGATGTATAAGTCTTACCATTGATAAGTACTGTAGCAGTGTATGTTTTAATACCGGTTCCTTCACAGGTTGCAGCCTTTGTGGTTGTATTTGTTATTGATGCATCTACATTCTCCACATGTCCGCACTCTGAGCATGTAAACTTTGCTACTGCGGCCGTAGTTCCGGTCCATGTCCATTTTGGCTCACCATAGCTGTGACCCTTAGCAGCGATCGTTTTACTCTTATTTGCGGTATATGTCTTATTATTAAATACAACGTTAGCCGTAAACTTCTTTGTTCCCTTCTCTTCACAGCTTGCTTCCTTAGTTACAGTACTTGTTATCGATGCATTAGCAGTCTCCTCATGTCCGCAGCCATTTGTACATTCGAAGGTTGCAACAGCTGAAGATGTACCGGTCCAGTTCCAGGTTGGCTTGTTATAGCTATGACCAGTTGCCGGGATTGGTTCCGTATAAGAATCACCACACGAGCATGTAAAGGTCTTCACACCATCCTCTGTGCAGGAAGCTTCTTCTGTTATTGATCCTACATATGAGTGTTCATGAGGCGGCGCATCAAGAAGGACGAAATCATAATCATTCTCCTGCGCATATATGTGAGCTGCAGAATTTGTGTAACAATAAACTGTACAACCATGAATATATGGAAGGTCTTCGATTGTCGTCACTGTTGCCGGTATTTCTATCTTGGCAATATTACCATCTCCAAAACAATCCTCACACAAAGTAGTTACCCCTCCAGGAATAACCAATTCATCGAAATTAACACCATCAAAAGAATACGTCACCAACGTTGTCAAAGACTCAGGAAGTTCCACTGTCTTTAATTCCTCACAACCATAGAAAACGCACTCACCCAATGATTTGACACCTTTAGGAAGTTGTAAAGAGGTCAGATTGACACAACCACTAAAAGCATAATCACCTATTGATGTAACGCCTTCAGGTATAACTAAAGTCTTTAATCCAGAACATCCACTAAAAGCATGATCACCTATTGATGTAACGCCTTCAGGTATAACTAAAGTCTTTAATCCAGAACATCCACTAAAAGTACCTTCATCTATTGATGTTATTCCTGTCGGTATTGAAATGCTGGTAAGAGAATCGCAGCCTCCAAATGCATTTTTCCCTAAGCTATTCAGAGTTTTAGGCATCACAATACTTTCAATAGATGTTTCTTTAAAACAAGCTTCGCCAATACTCTGCATATTTTCCGGTAATACAATTCTCTTTATTGTTGCTTCTTTAAAAACACTTTCTCCCAATGTAGTAACGGATTCCGGCACAGTAAACTCTTCCAGTCCCTTACACTTATAGAAAGCATAATCTCCTATCTTTTTCAAAGTTGAAGGATAAGTTACAGTAAATCTTGATAAATCTGTTTCACTAAAAAAGTATTCACCCATTTCCGTTATACCTTCAGAAAACGTTATACTTTTCAGATTATTATAAGAATCAAAATCATCATAATCAGAACCTGAAGATAGTATTCCATTTGTTCCTTTTGTAAATATCAATTTTTCCAAAGAGTCATCGAAAGAATTGGACCATACATAAGCCGAATAAATATTGCATGGTATTGATTGTTCTTTTACTATCACATTTTTAAAAACGTCATATCCCATAAGTTCTAAAGAATCCGGCAATATGAGTTTTTGATCTGACACCTTGATATTATAAAAGCAATCATTCCCAATACTCCGAAGGTTTTTTGGCAGAACCGAATCAATAGTTAGTTTAGAACAATCATAGAAACATCTTGCACCCAGTTCTTTCAAACTATTCGGAAGATTAATTCGGGTCATATTCGAGCAATTCTCGAAGCACCCTTCCTCAATAATCTCAACATTATCCGGTAACGATATCTCTTCAAGTGCGGAGCAGTAGGCAAAAGCATACTCTCCAATCCCCTTTAGAGAATTCGGTAGAGTTACATCTACCAGCGCTATACAATCATTGAAGTTAAGATCCCCAATATACGTTATGCTATCATCAAAACTTATTTCTGCTAAACTTGTCGAATCAGAAGCTAATGAACTTCCATAATCAAACTCTTTCAATGTATCATTTTGCCCATGATTATTCTTCATTCTACCAGTATGTCCATAAGTAAAATGAATGGATATTAGGTCATTCGTAGAGAAGTTTCCTTCAGATGCCCTGTCAACCGGTATCGTTACATATTCTATACCAGTACATCCACTAAACGCATTCCAACCAATAGTCAAAACAGAATCAGGAATGACAACTTTTCTTATTTTCTTACAATCATTAAAACAGTGATTGCCAATACGAGTAATTGTATCAGGAATAACAAGCTCGTCTATTTCATTATTGTTTTCATACCATCCATAATCCCCGTAATACTGTGATTCAATCCATAGCCTGTATGTCTTTGGCTCATGTGCATCGCCAATTCCTGTTACAAAGAACTCAACCAAGCTGGATACATTTTCCACCACACTGCCTATATCGCCTTTAAAAAGAAACAAAAGATTTCCTAAATCCACGACACTATCCTGCATATTTTCTATTGCATCTAAAGATGTTAGTATAATACTCTTTGCCTGATTGAATTCAACTAAAGTATGTATTGTTATTTCCGCTTCATCCTCTATACTGTCAAGAATAGCCGGTTCACATTCAGCCCATTCATCGAAAGTTAACGTATCATCATTATCTTCTTCATATTCAGCCTTTGCTTCATAATATTCCTGCATAGCTGTATCTGTCTTTTTATAGATTTCTTCTATCCTGTCATATTCTTCACGATATGAACTAATAAATCCAGCTATATCATTCATTTTTGTGATTTCTCCAAAAACTCCTCCTGACAAAGCATTCAGAAATCTATTCTGAGATGTTTCACAAATACTCTTCAGAACATCAACTTCTGCAATAATTCTCGCTTCATATTCTAAGAATTGTACATTGATACCATTTGATGCCAAAAAAGCAGCAATAGACTTAAAAATGAATTGTTTATTTTGATAATCTGATAGAGTAGGTGCTATCTGTTCAATCATTTGAACAAATGACTGGGTACTCTCAAGCCCAGTATAAGATCTATCTTTGGATCTTTCGAATTGAAATAAGAAATTGTTGTATATATCACCTTCCGCGATGAGTTTATGATCTTTTCCATTTCTTCCAAAGCCCCATTTATCAAGAGGCATAGTTGGTACCACATCACCTGGGATGTTATAATTATGAATATTATTTAGTGTTTTATCTGCATTTGTACTTACTCCTGGACAAGCATAAGTGTATCCAAACACATCAGATGTGCTGAAAAACTGAGAATATTCATTAGAAATCGACGCTGCAACAATATTTGCTACAGCCGCACCTCTGCTATGACCTGTAACTAATATCTTATTAAACTTCGATTTTGCATAAAAAGGTATTAAAACATCAAGTTTTTCCATAACTTGAGCCGCCGCTATCGAGAAACCTTCATGGTCATCATTATTTCCGACATTAAAATTACTAAACCATTCTTCATTTTCATAAGTACCTCTTATAGTAAGCAAAAACAGTTGATAACCATTAACCTCTTTGTGTCCAAAACTAAATGCTACAAAATCATTGTCATCATAGGTTGCATCTCTATCATAATAAAATGACTTAAATGAAAACCCCATATGACTGTAAATACTTTCCAAATCCTCTTCATTATATGCAGCTTCAGAAAGATTAATACCAATCTTGGTCATATCAGTATACTCATGATTTGCGTCCTTCATAAACATATTGTCATTATAGATAAATGAATAAACCATCGGTGTATACGGACAAATTGTTGTATCATCATATCCTTCTTCAGCCTTAACGATTTCTTCATCCTCGTCAACTTCTTCTCCATCAAGATCACGCAACACATCTCCCTGACCGATGCTGTGCCCAACAGTACCGGCAGGTGCAGCCGCTTCAACCTTTTTAGCGCTTCCGCCAATGACAGCCCCCTGTCCTGTCAGAATCGAAAGTGCCATAGCTATGGCCATCATGATTGACAGCCATTTACTCCTTCTCCTCTCTTCTTTCATGCTACACATCCTCCTCTCGTTACCCACTATCATAAATACAAAACAACAGACGCAGACCTTTAAGGATCATTACGTCTGTTTTTTTTACATAAATATATGTAAAAGTGCAAAACCAAATACACTTATATTTTACTATTTTAACTGCTAAAAAACAAGCATTATCAGTCAAAGAAAGGAGCAGTTGATCACTCATCTGCTCCTTGTTATTTAGTTCACAACCTTACCGCCTTTTATAGTATAGGTCTTGCCATTATATGTTATCTTGCCGTTATAATCGAACTGTACCTTACCGCCCTTGCAGTACCATGAACCGTTTGAATTTGTTCCTATACCTGTAAAGTTGAAATCAACCTTTCCATTCCTGCAGTACCACCAGCCAAGTGAATTATTTGCTACGCCTGTGAAACTAAAGTCAACCTTACCTCCGCTGCACTTGAACCAGCCGTTTTCGTTCTTCTCAACCGTATTACAGTTGAAATCAACCTTTCCATTGACTATACGCCACCAGCCGAGTGAGTTCTGTGCAATACCGGTATAATTAAAATCAACCTTACCATTGGCGATACGCCACCATCCAAGTGAATTCTTCTCAACCGAATTTACAAACTGAACCTTGCCGCCACTCACAAACCACCAGGCGCTCTCTCCGTTCACAGTTCCTTTTATGACATCCTTCATATTGAAGTCAACTTTACCTTTCTTGCAATACCACCAGCCGGAAGAATTCTTCGCAAATCCAGTAAACGTCGTATCAACCTTACCTTTCTTCAGCTTCCACCATCCGTCAGAACCATTAACAGTTCCCTTAACCACGTCATTTGAACTCATACCTGCAACGCCTTTAACGCAGTAATAATATGAACCGTTATACTTAGCCATTCCCGTGTAAGTAAGGTTGATCTTGCCATCCTCCACATAATAATATGCCTTCTTGCCGTTGTAGGTCATATTTACAAGGCCGTCATTAAGCTGGATGATATATGCATCATCACCTTTTATAGCATAACAAACACCATTGACATACTGTGAGATATCATCGTATTCAAATGGAATGATGGTTTTTCCTGCATAATCGATTGCACCATATTTGCCGTTTTTCTTTACAGTGAACACTCCACCGCCTTCACCAAAAGCGCCTTCATACTTGCAGGATATTACTGTTTTTCCTTTCTTATCAATATACCCATACTTGCCGGTTGATTCCTCAATAACATAAGCATAACCATCTTCAGAATATGCACTATAAAAATCATATTTATCTGTAGAAAAAACTACTTCACCTTTCCCGTTAATTCTCTTATATTTTCCATTTTGTGTCTGCATCCATATATTATCACGATAATAATTTGATAAATCTGTGCAATTTTTAAATGGTCCAAGGACTGTTTTCCCATTGTAGTCCATATATAAAACAGTTCTTTCTTCCTTCCCTTCCTCATATCTGGTGAAAGTGCTTATACCATGATAAAAATCCCGATAAACACTATACCCCTCAGGTATCTTAACCGTACTTACCTTTTTCCCCTTATTATCGAAATATAGAACAGCACCATCATTCTCTATGCGAACATAATCAGTAAAAGGATCAATGTAATAAATGGTTTGTGTGTTCTTTTTGATATATTTTATAAAATCACTGTTACTTGGATATGCATTACTTCCATCTTTCCTGACAGGAATATAAAGATCTTCGCTATATTTATATTCCGGATAGCCGTACATCTTCATTTGACCGGAACGATCAGAATAGATGATTCCACTATTGGTGCATTTGACATAATCATTCTGGCCTTGAGACCCCGGAAATTTACTTTTAACCTGGTCTCCAACAACATACTCGGCTTGTTTATTGATTACTGCATACCCCCAGCACATATCAGCCCAATATGCATAAATAACTCCCAGTCCGCCATAATTTCGAACGCCATAATTCCCGGATTCTTTAGAAAGATCAATCTTCATCTTCGTAACCGTTATCGGGTAACTTGTTGCGGCATCAACCTTTTTTCCGGTCTTGACACTGTTTGTAGTCAAAAGCGAAACCACAAACATAAATGCCATGAATGTAAACAAAACGCTCCTTTTCTTGCTCTTTCTCATACCTTCTTCACCCTCTCCTTTAAAATATTAGACGTTTTCAAGATGCCCGTTATTTAAAAACAACAGACACAGACCTTTAAGGATCATTACGTCTGTTGTTTAATTTAACTTATTATTTTACAACCTTACCGCTCTGGATCTTATATGACTTACCATCAATCTTAACGGTACCGGAGTAAGTCAGCTGAACTCTGCCCTTCTTTACGTACCACGAGCCGCTTACGCCATTAACCTTGCCCTTATAGATACCTGTAAGAGATGTGTTTACTTTACCATGATATACATAGTACCAATAACCCTTATACTCAGCAAAGGTTATGATTTCTGTATCCCTTACGCCCTTTCTCGCATAGTAGAGCACTCCATCATAGTTCTGGAGTCCTGTCTTGGTCTTATCAAACAGATAATAAGCAGCCTGCTTGGTGGTTTTATAGGTCTTATCATCAAGAGTTGCAGTTGCCGTATAAGTCATTACCCCTGCTTTAGTCAGTGTAGCCTTCTGTGTGATCTTGCTTGTAATTTCCGCTATTCTCTTTCTGTAGTGACTCTCATCCCTTCTGCATGTGAATGTTGCTACAGCCTTGCTTGTTCCTGTCCATTTCCAGGTTGGCGCACCGTAGTTATGACCCTTTGCAGCAATCTTTACAGTCTTCCTGTTTGTGTATGTCTGACCATTAAACTCAACTGTTGCGGTAACAATCT
>OCTW011579890.1_pt1 | contig 17308 bp, 13 predicted proteins | sample 1539671 | NCBI WGS metagenome assembly OCTW01 (sample SAMN02144230, study PRJEB22623) | gut metagenome | biome: sheep rumen | host: Ovis aries | place: New Zealand
TGTGCACGACCACCGGCGCCTCCGGCCTGGCGGACATCATCATGAGCGCGACGCAGCACCCCGACGAGTGCTGGACCTTCCTCAAGTGGTGGACCTCCACCGAGACGCAGGTGCTCTACGGCCGCGAGATGGAGAGCCTGATGGGCGCCTCCGCCCGCGTGGCCACCGCCAACAAGGAAGCGCTGGCCTCCCTGTCCTGGCCCATGAAGGACTACAAGGCGCTGTCCACCCAGATGGCGCAGATCAAGGGCATCCCGCAGGTGCCCGGCGGCTACTACACCTGGCGCAACGTGAACAACGCGTTCTACGCCGTGACCGAGGACACCGCGAACAAGGCCCTGAAGGAGGGCAGCGCAACCCCGCGCGAGGAGCTGATGGACAAGGTGTACTACATCAACGCCGAGATCAGCTACAAGCGCACCGAGTTCGGCCTGCCCACCGCAGAAGAGCTGGCCGCGCAGGAGGTGAAGTGACATGACGACGAAGGCCGCCCCTGTGACCAACCCCCGCCGGCCGGTCACCGCGAAGGAGCGCTACTCCCTGTGGTACCGCATCCGGCAGTCCCGGGCCTCGTACCTGCTCATCGCGCCCTACTTCATCCTGTTCTTCCTGTTCACCGTGCTGCCGGTGCTGATGTCCATCTTCCTCTCCTTCACCTCCTTCAACATGCTGGAGATGCCGAAGTGGATCGGCTGGGCCAACTACACCAAGCTGCTGCTGGAGGATGACATCTTCATCATCTCCCTGCGCAACACCCTGCTCTTCGCCGTGATCACCGGCCCGGTCAGCTACATGCTGTGCCTGCTCTTCGCGTGGATCATCAACGAATTCACCCCGAAGGTGCGCGCCATCCTGACGCTGATCTTCTACGCCCCGTCCATCTGCGGCAACGCCTACCTGGTCTGGAACCTGATCCTGACCGGCGACCGCTACGGCTATCTGAACGGCCTGCTGCTCCGCCTGGACTTCATCCAGGAGCCGATCCTGTGGATGCAGACCGAGAAGTACGTGATGCCCGTGCTGATCGTGGTGCAGCTGTGGCTGTCCCTGGGCACCGGCTTCCTGTCCTTCATCGCCGGATTGCAGACCGTGGACAAGGGCATGTACGAGGCCGCGGCCATCGACGGCGTGCGCAACCGCTGGCAGGAGCTGTGGTTTGTCACCCTGCCGGCCATGAAGCCGCAGCTGCTCTTCGGCGCCGTGATGCAGATCACGCAGTCCTTCGCGGTGGCGGACATCTCCATCGCCCTGGCCGGCAACCCCTCCGTCAACTACGCCGGCGCGACCATCGTCACGCACCTGCTGGACTACGGCTCAACCCGTCTGGACATGGGCTATGCCTCCGCCATCGCGACGATCCTGTTCCTGCTGATGGTGGGCACCAACAAGCTGGTGCAGCGCGTACTGAGAAGGGTGGGTGAGTGATCATGGCACAGCCCAGGACCGTCACCGGCTCCTTCCGTGAGAAGCCCGTCGACAACCGTCCCGAAAAGATCAAGAAGCTGGAGCGGAAGATGAAGCACCGCTCCGGCAAGAAGAAGCTCAACCGCTCCGTGGCGGGCAACACCCTGCTGTTCATCCTGATGGGCATCTGCGGCGTGTTCATGGTGCTGCCGCTGGTGATGATCGTCAACAACGCCCTGAAGCCGCTGGACGAAATCTACCAGTACCCGCCGCGCATCTTCGTGCACAATCCCACCCTGGAGAACTTCTCCGACCTGTTCGTGCTGATGAACAACTCCTGGGTGCCCTTCTCCCGCTACATTCTCAACACCATCATCATCACGCTGGGCGGCATGGTCGGCCACGTCATCATCGCCTCGCTGGCGGCCTATCCCCTGGCCAAGCACAACTTCCCCGGCAAGCCGATCCTGTTCTCCATGGTCGTGCTGTCGATGATGTTCTCCTGGACCGTGACGCAGATTCCGCAGTACATGATCATCTCCTGGCTGGGCATCAACAACACCCAGCTGGCGCTGATCCTGCCGGCCTGGGCCTTCGGCATGGGCCTGTATCTGATGAAGCAGTTCATGGAGCAGCTGCCGGACTCCCTGATGGAATCCGCCCGCCTGCAGGGCGCCAACGAGTGGCAGATCTTCTGGAAGATCGTGATGCCGAACGTGCGGCCCGCCTGGCTGACGCTGGCCATCTTCCAGTTCCAGCAGATGTGGGGCAACACCGGCGGCATGTTCCTCCGCTCCGAGGAGCTCAAGCCGCTGCAGTACGCCCTGCAGCAGATCACCGCCGGCGGCGTATCCCGCGCAGGCGCGGCGGCCGCTGTCACCTTCATCATCGCGGCGGTGCCGATCATCTTCTTCCTGGTGTGCCAGAGCTCCATTCTGGAGACCATGACCACCTCCGGCATGAAGGATTAAGGAGGTGCGCAGCGTGAAGAAAAGCATTTGGATCCGTCTGACCGCCCTGTGCGCCGTGCTCAGCCTGCTGGCCTCCGGGGCCATGGCGGCGGACTCCCTCCCCTGGGACTGCTACAACTACGACTACTGGGACAACATCCTCTACACCCCGGCGCCCTACGTGCCGGACGGCTCGGTCAGCGGCGCCTCCCTCCAGTGGCAGGGCGCGCCCCTGGGCAGCCTGAACAACCCGCAGGACCTGTGCGTCTCCGACAGCGGCGACATCTACATCGCGGACACCAACAATGACCGCGTCATCGTCGTGGCGAACGACCTGAAGACCGTGCGGAAGATCATCACCGGCTTCACCCGCGACGGCGTCGAGGAGACCTTCTCCCGCCCGTCCGGCGTGGCCGTCAGCGAAAAGAACCAGGTCTACATCGCCGATTCCCAGAACCGCCGCATCGTGGTGCTGGAGGAGGACGGCACCTTCGTCAAGACCGTGCAGGATCCCAAGAGCGAGGTGCTGGACGAGGGCTACGTCTTTGTGCCGCTGAAGGTCTCCGTGGACTACGCCGACCGCGTGTACTGCGTGGCGCAGAACATGTTCCAGGGCATCATGGTGTTCGCCGCGGAGGGCGATTTCACCGGCTTCTTCGGCACCATCTCCGTGAAGATCAGCATGTGGGAAAAGTTCTGGCGGCGCTTCTCCACCAAGGAGTCCCGCGCCAAGCAGCAGCTGTTCATCCCCACGGAGTTCACCGGCATTGACGTGGACGACGAGGGCTTCGTCTACGCCTCCAACAAGGACACCGACGGCCTGCAGGCCGTGCGCCGCCTGAACCCCTCCGGCCAGGACGTCATCAAGAAGGGCCCCCACGAGAATCTCGGCGGCGACCGGGTGTTCGGCCAGGTGGGCAACTACTCCGGCCCGTCCCAGATCGTGGACGTGGTCTACCGCGGGCACGGCATCTACTCCCTGCTGGATTCCCGCCGCGGCCGCATCTTCACCTACGACCACGAGGGCAATCTGCTCTACATCTTCGGCGGCATCGGCACCCAGGAGGGCACCTTCCGCACGCCGACAGCCATCGAGCAGCTGGGCAGCCGGCTGCTGGTGCTGGATTCCAACCAGGCCGCCGTGCTGATCTTCAGCCAGACCGAATACGGCCGCCTGATCAACGAGGCCGTGTCCCTGCGCTACGACGGCGACGAGAGCCAGGCCGTGCAGCTGTGGCAGGAGGTGCTGCGGCTGGACGAGAACAACGAGCTGGCCAACTCCGGCATCGGCAAGGCCTACCTGTCCGCCGGCGACAATGAGAAGGCCATGACCTACCTGCGGCGCGGCATGAACCGCTCCTACTACTCCACAGCCTACAAGCGCTACCGCAACGAGGTGCTCGCCGGCAACCTGAGCATCATCCTGACGGCCGTCATCGCGCTGATCGCCCTGTGGGTGATTGTCAGGAAGGTCATCCTGCCCCGCCGGCAGAAGAAGGGAGGGAAGACGGCGTGAAAAGCCTGTTCAGCAAGGAAAAGTGGCAGTACCTGTTCTACACGGTCAGCCATCCCTCCGACGGCTACTACTGGATCCGCCATCAGGAGCGCGGCAGCGTGGCCATCGCCCTGCTGCTGGTCATCCTCTACGGCATCTCGTTCTCCATGAACCGCCTGCTGGCCAGCTTCGTGGTCAATGACATCGAGCCCCGGACGGTCAACTCCGTGGCGGAGCTGGCCGGCGTGCTGATCTTCTTCATCATCCTGTGCGTGGGCAATTGGTCCGTGACCTGCCTGATGGACGGCGAGGGCCGCATGAAGGACATCGTGGTGGCCATCGGCTACGCGCTGCTGCCCATGATCGTGACCACGCTGCTGGCGACCTTCGTGAGCCAGTTCGTCGCGGAGAACGAGGAAGCCTTCTACACGATCCTGATGGGCCTGGGCATGGCCTACTCGGTGATCATGATGCTCATCGGCATCATGCAGGTGCACAATTACACCCTGGGCAAAACGCTGATCACCCTGTTCCTGACCCTGCTGGCCGTGCTCATCATCATCTTCCTCGGCCTGCTGGTGGCCCACTTCATCACCCAGGTGTTCGGCTTCTTCAAGAGCCTCTACACCGAACTCATCTTCCGCTTTTAAAAGGAGGCGCGCATCATGCAGAAAAACATGGAAGCACAAGGCGCCTCCAAGCGCTGGAAACGGATTCTCCTCATCGTGCTGGCGGTGCTGGTGCTCGTCGCGGCGGCGGTCGTGTGGTGGTTTGTGGCCAATTACCGCAACTACAACGTCTACCGGGATCTGCTGACCGCCCCGGCCGCGGAGGTCGAGGGCACGGAATTCGCCCCGCTGGAGAGCGCGGACGCCGGCGTCCCCGGCTTCAAGCTGGCGGCGGCGAATGACACCATGCAGCTGTGGGCCCGGCCGGACACCGGCGAGGTGGCCCTGCGCGACCTGCGCGACGGCACCATCGTGTACTCCAACCCGCAGGACGCCGACAAGGATCCCATTGCCGGCAGCATCAGCAAGGAAGCGCTGAAGAGCCAGTTCATCCTCAATTACCTGAACGCCAACGCCGGCGAGGGCACCGCGTGGAACTCCTACGCGAAGGCCGTGAAGAACGACCAGATGGAGATGACATCCATCCCGGACGGCGTGCGCACGGTCTACACCCTGTCCGACCAGCAGCTGATGCTGTGCCCCCACCAGATGACGGTGGCGACCTACAACCGCCTGATGGAGAGCCTGCCCGCGGACGGACAGAAGCGCCTCACGGACTACTTCCTCTTCTGGCCCGCGGAGCTCCCCGCAGCGGACTACAGCAGCACCATCGCCAACATGAGCGATGACATGGCCGCGGCCTTCACGCCCTACCTGCGGCAGGACGGCGAGGTGTGGCACCTGGAGCTGGAAGGCGCCGCCGACGGCCTCTACATCCGCAACAAGAAGGGCGACTCCAGCCGCCAGATCATGCGCATGGATCAGGACTTCCGCGGGGTGGACTTCACCATCGAGGAATACGAGGAGAACGAGAACCTGATCGAGCGCGAGGGCGGCGACGTGCTATCCTTCGAGATCGCCCTGGAATGGCGGCTGACCGGCGACGGCTGCGAGGTCACCATCCCCTGCGAGGGCGTGAAGGAATACGGCGGCGGCATGATCCGTTCCATCCAGCTGCTCCCCTTCATGGGCGCGGCCTCCCAGGATGAAAACGGCTACATGGTCGTGCCGGACGGCAGCGGCGCGCTGATCCGCTTCAACAACGGCAAGAGCAGCTACGCCCAGTACAACCAGAGCATCTACGACCTCGACCTCATCGACGCCGACGTGGCGAACCCCCAGAACATGCAGACCGCGCGGCTGGCCCTGTTCGGCATCTGCCGCGACACGTCCTCGCTGCTGGTGACGGTGGAGCGCGGCGCGTCCCTGTGCAGCGTCGTGGCCGATGTGGCCGGGCGCAACAACAGCTACAACTTCGTCTACCCCACCTTCACCATGCGCCACACGGACACGCTGATCATCGTCGGCGAGGAAGCCCCCGTGGCGGAGAAGGACTACTACAATGTGGACGTCACCGTTCGCTACAGCATGCTGGGCAGCGATTACGCCGGCTACAGCGGCCTGGCCCGCGCCTGCCGCGAGCGGCTGGAGCAGGGGGGCGTGCTGAAGGCCAAGGAAGCCGCGGGCGACATCCCCTTCTACTACGACGTCATCGGCGGCGTGAAGGAGACGGCCCACTGGCTGGGCGTGCAGTACCTGCGGGTGCTGCCGATGACCACCTTCAGCCAGGCGGTGGACATGGTCAGCCAGCTGAAGCACGACGGCGTCTCCAACCAGAAGATCAACCTCCAGGGCTGGATGAACGGCGGCTACTACCACGACGCGATCGGCCGCGGCGTCAGCGTGCTGGGCCAGCTGGGCGGCGACCAGGGCCTGCGGAACCTGCAGGACGAGGTGATCCGCAGCGGCGGCCGGCTGTATCCGGACGTGGCCCTGCAGCTGGTGACGGACATCAGCCGCAGCTACTTCCCCAGCGAGGAGGCTTCCCGCTTCTACGCCGAGGGCTACGCGGTGGAAGTCGGCCTCACCTCCCCTGTCACCTACCGGCGCACGGCGACCCTGGGCTACCGGGAGCTGGGCTACACCCTGCTCTCGCCCAAGTTCCTCCCCCGCTACACCGAGCAGCTGGGCAGCGCGATCCGGCGGCTGGAGCTGAAGGGCATCAGCCTGCGCGACCTGGCCAGTGACCTGCACGCGGACAAGCGCCGCACCAACGTGATCCACCGCGAGGCCGCGCTGGACATCGTGCGGGCGCAGTTCGGAGAGATCGCCGCGACGGGCGCCGGCGTGATGGTCTCCGGCGGCAATGACTACAGCTTCTCCGCCGCCTCCGACGTGTTGAACGCGCCGGTGGAGGCGACCATGTTCTACATCGTGGACGAGCAGATTCCGCTGTGGGAGATGATCGTGCACGGCAGCATCGACTACGCGGGCACCCCGATGAACCTGCAGCAGACCGGCGATGTCCGCGCGGACCTGCTCCACCTGGTGGAGTACGGCGCCTCCACCCACTACACGTTCACCTGGCGCGACGCGGCGGACATGAAGTACACCGGCCTGGGCAGCAAGTTCGCTACCACCTTCTCCCAGTGGGAGCAGGAGGCGGTCAGCCACTACAGCTACGTCAACGGCGCCCTGAAGCACGTCAGCGGCGCAGCCATGACGGAGCATGAAAAGCTGACGGACACGCTCAGCCGCGTCCGGTACGCCAACGGGGTGACGATCTACGTGAACTACGCTTCCGAGGAGGCGCAGGCGGACGGAATCACCGTACCGGCTGCCGATTATCTGGTCGTGGGAGGTGAGGGCGCATGACACAGACCGCGAAGAAGAAAAAGCTCCGCCTCAGCTATGAGGCGCGCAACGCGCTGCGCGGCTACAGCTTCATCCTGCCCTGGCTGATCGGCTTCCTGCTGTTCTATGTGGGCTGCCTGGTGAATCTGGTGCGGTACTCCTGCTCCGCATTCAACACCGAGAATCTGCAGGAGATCACGTGGGTTGGGCTGGACAACTTCGTCACCGCCTTCACGGCGCACGGCTCCTTCAACCAGACGCTGGTCTCGTCGATCATGGATATGCTGATCGACCTGCCGATGATCATCTTCTTCAGCCTCTTCGTGGCCATGCTGCTGAACCGCAAGTTCAAGGGCCGCGGCCTGGTGCGCGCGATCTTCTTCCTGCCGATCATCCTGTCGGCGGACGCGGTGGGCGCGGCCATCACCCGGGCCACCGAGCTGATGAACGCGGGCGTCACCGGCGCCTCGGCGGAGATGGCGGCAGCCGCTGCCAACGGCGGCGTATCGGTCAGCTACTTCATCGAGCTCTTCGGCGAGCTGGCCATGCCGCCCACGGTGCTGGAATACATCGTCGGCGCGGTCAACCGCATCGCCTCCATCATCCAGGGCTCCGGCGTGCAGATCATCCTGTTCATCGCCGCGCTGCAGTCCATCCCGGGCAGCCTGTACGAGGTGGCCCGCATCGAAGGCGCAACCGGCTATGAGACCTTCTGGAAGGTCACCTTCCCGATGGTGATGCCGCACATCATCACCAACACGATCTACACGCTGGTGGACCGCTTCTCCACCTCGCAGGTAGTGAAGCTGGCCAGCGACACCTACCGGAACTACTACCAGTACGGCCTGTCCTCGGCCTTCTCCCTGGTGTCCACGCTGATTACCATCGCCATTCTGGGCCTGATCGTGTGGCTGCTCAACCGCCGCACCTTCTACTACAATTAAGGAGGGAGCAGCATGTCAACTCTTTCGAAGCGCTGGCAGGAATACAAGAGCTCCCCGAAGTATTTCGACAGCAAGTCCCGCCTCCAGAACGGCGCAAAGAACAGCGTCCTGTCGCTGTTCCGCTTCATCCTGATCGTCGGCATCAGCTACGTGATTCTCGCCCCGGTGATCGGCATCGTGTCCAACTCCTTCTTCTCCCGGCAGGATTCGATCAACCCGATGGTGTTCACCATCCCGATCAATCCCACCCTGGAGCGCTACACGATGGCCATCAAGCACCTGAACTACCTGCCGGTGCTGGGCAACACCCTGCTGTACGTGATCGGCGTGACGCTGATCCAGCTGCTGGTGTGCTCCATGGTCGGCTACGGCTTCGCCCGCTACAAGTTCCCCGGCAAGGGCCTCCTGTTCGGCTGCGTGGTCGTGATGATCGTGGTGCCGCTGCAGTCCATCCGCTTCCCGCTGTACATGGCGTTCCGCTACTTTGACCCGCTGGGGCTGGTGACGCTCTTCACCGGCGCGCCGACCTCGGAGCTGATGCAGTCCCCCTACCCGACGGTGATCATGTCGGCGCTGGGCTGCGGATTGCGCTCGGGCCTGTACATCTACATCTTCAACCAGTTCTTCCGCGGCCTGCCCAAGGAGATCGAGGAGGCGGCCCTGGTGGACGGCGCGGGCACCTACTACACCTACGCCCGCATCATGATGCCCAACGCGACGCCCGCCGTCATCACGGTGGCGGTGTTCTCCCTCGTGTGGCAGTACAACGACTCCTTCTTCTCCGCGACCTTCAACATTCCCGACAGCATCCTCATCACCCGGAAGCTGGACGGCCTGGTGGCGGTCATCGCCAACGCGGAGAAGATCATGACCCTGCGCGAGCAGCAGCTCTACTTCGACGCCGGCGTGGTGCTGGTGCTGGTGCCCGTCGTCATCATCTACCTCATCCTGCAGCGCAGCTTCATCGAGGGCGTGGAGCGCTCCGGCATCGTGGGATAATTCTTCCCATCCCATGTCAAAAGCAGGAAAATTGCCCGTGACAAATGGCAGTGCATCTGCTATAATCTATCTGTCAATCACCTCGTCAAGAGGTCGTTGGAAATATCCCTACGGGGATCATAAGGAGGAACCTGCATGAAGAAACTTGTCTCTCTGCTGCTGGCGCTGTGCCTGGTGCTGGGCTGCGTCAGTGCCGCTTCGGCCGGCGGCTCTCTGCTGGACTGGCTGAATGAGCAGCAGCAGGCCGAAACCGCGGAAGCTCCTGCCGAAGAAGCTGCCGAGGAACCCGCTGAGGCTGCTGAAGAAGCTCCCGCCGAGGAAGCTGCCGAGGAACCCGCTGAGGCTGCTGAAGAAGCTCCTGCCGAGGAAGCTGCCGAGGAACCCGCTGAGGCTGCTGAAGAAGCTCCCGCCGAGGAAGCTGTCGAGGAGCCTGCTGAGGCTGCTGAAGAAGCCGCTGCGTCCGCGGACGTCATCGACTTCGAGAACGGCGTGTTTGCCTTCGCCGGCCTGTCCATGGACAAGGGCAACGCCGACAAGTCCGAGCTGTCCGTGGAAGACTGCCACGACAGCAAGGCGCTGAAGGTGGCTGCTCAGGGGAAGGTGCCCTATGTGGCCTTCAACCTGGACGGCCTGCTGGGCGAGAACATTGCGAACGTCCGCGCGATCGTGGTCGACTTCGGCCTGGACAACGCGGAAGACGGCAAGTTCTACGCCGCCTCCGGCAACATCTTCACCTATACCGGCGCCGACCTGGTGGAAACCGCCCATGGCTGGTCCGTGTACATGGAGAAGAAGAATCCCCGCACCGTGACCGCGAAGCTGGGCGACGATGAGGCCTTCATCGCCGGCGCCGGCAACTACATGGTCATCTCCAAGGAAGTCGACAATGCCCAGACTGCCGGCATGGCCCCCGTGGGTCTGTGCCTGGACAACATCAAGTTCCTGGACGCGGACGGCAACGCGCTGCCCGTGGACCTCACCGCCGAGTATGTCGCTGCGGACTCCGGCCGTGACCTGAGCAACCTGGTCGCGCTGAAGGACGCCGTGGAATTCGAAGGCTTCTCCGGCATCACCGGCTCCGCCTGGGGCCAGAATGGTCTGGAAATGCCGCAGGCGTTCGTTGACGCGCTGGTGCCCGGCTCCGTCGTGGAGATCGAGTACGCGTCCGCCGACGGCTCCATGTGGGTTGTGATGCCCTGGGCCACCGCCGGCTGGATCCGTGTCGCGCAGGGCCAGGCCGCGATCAACAACTCCCACAACATCGCGCAGATCCCCTACGAGAAGTTCGTCGAGGGCTGCGGCGAGGACAAGAGCACCTGGGGCGCCATGTTCCAGTGTGAGGCCGCTTCCGACTGGGAAGTCTACGCCGTGCGCGTGGGCCAGAAGGTCAACCAGATCGTGCTGAAGAACGCGGTCGAATTCCCCGGCTTCGCCACCTCCGGCGCTGCCTGGTCCCAGAACGGCTTCGAAATGCCGCAGGAGATCGTCGACGCGCTGGTGCCCGGCTCCGTCGTGGAAATCAGCTACACCTCCGCGGACGGCGACATCTGGCTGGTCATGCCCTGGGCTTCCGCCGGCTGGATGCGCGTCTCCCAGGGCACGGCCCTGAAGGTGGGCGGCAAGGCCTACATCACCTATGAGGAAATCGAGGCCCTGTGCGGCGAGGACAAGAGCACCTGGGGCGCCATGATGCAGTGCGAAGGCTCCTCCGACTGGGAAGTCTACAGCGTGCGCGTGGGCCAGAAGGCCGAGTTCTTCGGCCTGACCAACCTGGTCAACTTCGATGGCTTCGCCACCTCCGGCGCCGCCTGGTCCCAGAACGGCTTCGAAATGCCGCAGGCGATCATCGACGCGCTGGTGCCCGGCTCTGTCGTGACCATCAACTATGAGTCCGCCGATGGCAACATCTGGCTGGTCATGCCCTGGGCTTCCGCCGGCTGGATGCGCGTGGGCAACGACGGCGCGGCTGTGTGCGACGGCAAGACCGCGCAGATCACCTATGAGATGATCGAGGCCCTGTGCGGCGAGGACAAGAGCACCTGGGGCGCCATGATGCAGTGCGAAGGCTCTTCCGACTGGCAGGTGTTCAGCCTGGCCGTCGGCACCGCGATGAAGTAAGAACCGGAATCCACGGGGGCGGGGTGACGCCCTGCCCCCGCAGAAAAATTGCACAGGAGGCTTCAACATGAAGAAATTCACCCGTATCGTGGGCCTGGTGCTGGCGCTGAGCATGCTGCTCTCCATCGCCGTGATGCCGACCGCGCTCGCTGACGACCGCCGCAACATCGTCATCGGTCTGTGGTGGGACATGTACTATGACTCCTTCGACGAGAGCTGGGAATCCAATCCCTCCGCCTCCGGCAAGGACACCGACATCATGATGTTCGACGTGGTCAAGGAGATCGAAGAGAAGTACAACGTGACCATCGAATATCAGAACCTGACCTATCAGGGCGTGAAGGACTCCCTGACCGACTCCGTCATGGCCGGCGCGCCGGACTGCGACATCTACATGGTCGAGCTGGGCTGGGGCATGCCCGCCGTGGCCAACGGCCTGGCGGTCAACCTGCACGACGTGCTGCCCGAGGACGACCCCCTGTTCAGCCATGAGGACACCGTGCTGAACTACGTCGACATCGGCGACGGCGTGGCCTCCCTGCTGACCATTCAAGGCGCTGAGGATGCCGTGGCCGCCACCATGCCCCTGGCCTTCAACAAGCAGATGCTGGAAGAAGCGAACCTGGAGGATCCCCGCGAGCTGGTGAAGCGCGGCGAGTGGACCTGGGACAAGTTCCGTGAGTACTGCAAGATCCTGACCAAGGACTTGGACGGCGACGGCGTGACCGACGTGTACGGCTACGGCGCCTGGACCGGCGACTGCTTCCCCCAGTGGCTGATGAGCAACGGCACCTATGTGGCCGCCACCGCCACCGAGAACTTCTCCTCCCCCGAGGTGGGCGAAGTGCTGAAGTTCATGCAGGACATGTACCTGGTTGACAAGAGCTTCTACCCGATTCCCGAAGAGAACGGCTGGGACATCTGCCGCTGGCTGTACCGCGACAAGAAGGTCGCCTTCACCACCACCGCCTGCTGGATCCTGTCCAACTACGACGACTATAACTACGACGGCAAGAACCCCGACGGCGCGCTGGACTTCGACATGGTCTTCGTCGACTATCCGATCGGCCCCTCCGGCAATGCCGAAACCAACGCCAAGAAGGTCGCCGCCGGCTCCTTCTACCTGATCCCCACCGGCGTGGAAGATCCGCAGCTCGTGTACAACGTGTTCCGTGATCTGCACAACTGGTATCATGACGACGTCTCCATCCGCGACGACGAGGACGCCCTGGAGTGGTGGTACACCGCCACCGCCAAGGACCTGGATCTGCAGGACTGGAACTTCGAAGTCATGAACGACATGGGTCAGCACGTGACGGTTGACTTCATCGCTTCCGTCATCGACAACCTGGAGCTCCGCGAGTTCCTGGAGGGCGCCTACACGCCTTCTCAGCTGCAGGAGTCCAAGAAGCAGATCGTTCAGGACACCCTGGACCAGCTCTTCGGCAACTGACACACCCAGGCAGCCCTCTTTCGGGGGGGCTGCCCTCGCCAGACACAGTCCGTCGGGCTGTGTCCGGCGAGGGCAGACGAGCTTCTGCCTAATCTGAGCATCAGAAAGGGTTATATCATGCGCAAGTATCAGATTATCGCTCCCGCAGTGCCGAACATGCCCTGGCAGGACAAGCCGGCGGACGAGGCGTCCAACAGCCCGCTGTGGCGCTGGTCCGAGAACCCGATCATCGGCCGCAACCCGATCCCCGGCGTGGCCCGCATCTTCAACAGCGCCGTGATGCCCTACGAGGGCGCCTACATCGGCGTATTCCGCGGCGAGCAGACCAACGGCGTCTCCTACATCTACCTGGGCCGCAGCGCCGACGGCGTGCACTGGGAGTTTGAGCCGGAGAAGATTCAGTTCACCGATGAGGACGGCAAGCCCTTCATGCCCGTCTACGCCTACGATCCCCGTCTCGTGAAGGTCGAGGACACCTACTACATCATGTGGTGCCAGGACTTCTACGGCGCAGCCATCGGCATCGCAAAGACGAAGGACTTCAAGACCTTCACGCGGCTGGACAACCCCTTCCTCCCCTTCAACCGCAACGCGGTGCTCTTCCCCCGGAAGATCGGCGGCAACTATGTGATGCTGTCCCGCCCGTCGGACTCCGGCCACACCCCCTTCGGCGACATCTTCCTCAGCGAAAGCCCCGATCTCAAGTACTGGGGCCGTCATCGCCATGTGATGGGCCGCAGCTGGGAATGGTGGGAGAGCCTCAAGATCGGCGGCGGCGCAGCCCCGATTGAGACCAGCGAGGGCTGGCTGCTGTTCTACCACGGTGTCAGCGGCACCTGCAACGGCTACGTCTACTCCATCGGCGGCGCGATCCTGGACATCGACAATCCCTCGGTCGTGAAATACCGCTGCGATTCCTGGCTGCTGACGCCGGAGAAGTGGTACGAGGAGCGCGGCTTTGTGCCGAACGTGTGCTTCCCCTGCGCCACGCTGCACGATGATGAGACCGGCCGCATCGCCATCTACTACGGCGCGGCGGACAGCTATGTGGGCCTGGCCTTCGGCTATGTGGACGAGATCATCGATTACATCAAGGCGCACAACCACACCACCGACAGCGACACGGAGGTCGGCATTCGCTGATTCCCACACCATCTCGCGGCGCGGAGCCTGAGCACTTCGCGCCGTCTTTTTTCAAGGAAGCGAGGTGTCGGAGATGGCACAGAGCCATGTGAAGATGGCGGACATCGCCCGGGAGCTGGGGGTCAGCACGGTGGCGGTGTCCAAGGCGCTTTCCGGCCAGAAAGGCGTCAGCGAGGAGCTGCGCGCCCGGGTGCAGCTTCTTGCCGAGGAGCTGGGCTACCAGTCGCCCTCCCAGCGGCGCGCGGAGCGGGAGAAGACCGGCTTCAACATCGGCGTGCTGATTCCCTCGCGCTACCTCGACGACGGGGAGACCTTCTACTGGGCCCTGTACCGCCAGATCGCCGCGCAGGCGCAGCAGCGCGGGTGCTTTGTGCTGTTCGAGATCATCGACGAGGAGGCCGCCCGCAGCGGCGCCATGCCCCGCCTGCTGCGGGAGAAGCGCGTCGACGGGCTGATCATCCTCGGCAAACCGCCCTTCGGCTACGCGCGGAAGGTCAAGGACGCCTGGCAGCAGCCGCTGGTCTACCTGGACTTCTATGAGACGGACGTCTCCGCCGATTCGGTCATCTCCAACAGCTTCTTCGGCATGTACGCCATGACCCGCTATCTGCTGGAGCGCGGGCACCGGGAGATCGGCTTTGTGGGCACGCTGCAGGCTACGGACAGCATCAACGACCGCTACCTGGGCTACTGCAAGGCGCTGATGGAGAGCGGCATCCTCCTCCGCGGGGACTGGGTCGTCGATGACCGGGACGCGGAGAACGGCGTCCGCATCGACATCCGCCTGCCCGAGCCGCTGCCCACCGCCTTTGTGTGCAACAACGACGTCGCGGCCCGCCTGCTGATCGACAGGCTGCGGAGCGCGGGCCTGCGCGTGCCGGAGGACGTCTCCGTGACGGGCTTCGACGACTTCGAGGGCGCCGCGGCAAAAGAGGGCGTCGGGCTGACCACCTATTCGGTCAACATGCCCGAGATGGCCGCCAACGCGGTCAAGATGCTGGTGCGCCGGCTGAACAGCGAGCCCTACCACGCCGGCATGCGCATCACCGACGGCCGCCTGGTCGAGCGGGACAGCGTGCGCGATCTGCGGGAAGGAGCGGAACATCATGGCTGAACACATCCGGCTGAAGCCCTGCGCCCTGTTCACGGACGGCTGCGTGCTGCCGAGGGGGCAGGAGATTCGCGTCTTCGGCGAGGCCGGCGCGCCGGTGAAGGGACGCCTGCTGGCCGCGGGGGGCGCGCTGCTGGCCGAGGCGGAGGCGGACGCGGCGGCAGGCCGTTTCGTGCTGCACTTCCCTCCCCTGGCGGCGCAGACAGGCTGCACGCTGCTGCTGACGGACGGCGAGACCGAATTCGCCGCGGCGGATGTGGCGGTGGGCGAGGTGTACCTGGCCGGCGGGCAGAGCAATATGGAGCTGGCCCTGTGCAACGCCGACGAGGGCCCCGAAACCGCGCGCACGGTGGACGATCCCCTGATGCGCTATTTCAATGTGCCGAAGCACGCCCGCCCCGGCGAGGACGCGGATCGGGATTTCGACACCGCGCGCTGGCAGCGGTTCACCGCGGGCCAGGGCATGGACATGAGCGCCGTGGCCTGCTTCTTCGCGCTGAAGCTGCGCGCGCACCTGGACGTGCCGGTGGGCATCATCGACTGCTGGTGGGGCGGCACCTCCATCACCTGCTGGCTGGATGAGGAGGCCCTCCTCGCCACCGCGGAGGGGCAGCGCTACGCCCGTGAGTACGCCGAGGCCAGCCGCGGCGTGGACATGGAGACCTATCTGCGGCGTGAGAAGGTGTTCATGGACGCCATGGACGCCTGGAACCGCCGTGTCGCGGAGGTCAAGCGGGATCGCCCGGACATCCCCTGGGAGGAGCTGATCGCCATCGCGGGCGACTGCCCCTGGGATCCGCCCTTCGGCCCCGGCTCGCCCTATCGGCCGGCAGGGCTGGCGGAGACCATGCTGCGGCGGATTGTGCCGGCCTCGCTGACGGGCATCCTCTACTATCAGGGCGAGGAGGATGCCGGGAAGACGGCCCATTACGAAACGCTGATGACCGCGCTGATTCACCGCTGGCGGGAGCTGTTCCGCAATCCGGAGCTGCCCTTCCTGTTCGTGCAGCTGCCGATGTGGATCGCCCGCGGCGCCGAGGACAGCAAGCTCTGGCCCCGCCTGCGCCATGCCCAGGAGCTGGCCTGGCGGGAGACGCGCGGCACCGGCCTGGCCATCCTGATCGACGAGGGCGAATTCGACAACATCCATCCCACCAACAAGCGCGTGGTCGGCGAGCGCCTGTTCGAGCAGGCCCGCAGCGTCGTCTACGGGGAGGCCGGCGCGGAAAGCCCGCGGGCCCTCCGCAAGGAAAGCCGCGGCGGCGTGCTGACCGTGGCCCTCTCCGCGCCCGTGACCGCCCGCGGCGAGGCCGATCTCTTCGAGGTCGCTGGCGCGGACGGCGGCTGGCAGCCTGCCGCCTGCCGGGTCGAGGGCTGCACGCTGCGGCTTTCCTCCCCCGCCGTGCCCCGCCCCGTCTCCGCCCGCTATGCCTGGTGCGACTGGGCCAGGGTGCACCTTTTCGGGGAAAACGGCCTCCCGCTGGCCCCCTTTGTGCTGGAGGGCTGAGCGGATCCGATCGCTTTACGCTCTTGCAAAAGGCGCCAATCTGTGCTATGGTTGAGATGCACCGGATGCGGCAGCGCACAGAACAATCAATCAAATGGAGGGATTGCACATGGCAGTGAATCTGAAAAAGGGCGAAAAGGTCAGCCTGACGAAATCCAACCCCGGTCTCCGGAAGGTCTGCGTCGGCCTGGGCTGGGACACCAACCGCTACGACGGCGGCGACGACTTCGATCTCGACGCGTCCGTGTTCCTGCTGGGCGTGAACGGCAAGGTGCCCAGCGACGCGAACTTCGTGTTCTACGGCAATGTTTCCGATCCCTCCGGCGCCGTCATCCACAGCGGCGACAACCGCACCGGCGCGGGCGAGGGCGACGACGAGCAGGTTCGCGTGGATCTGCAGGCCATCCCCGCCGGCATCGAGCGGGTCGTGTTCGTCATCACGATCTACGAAGCCGAGGCGCGGCGGCAGAACTTCGGCCAGGTCAGCAACGCCTTCATCCGCGTGGTCGACGAGGCCACCGGGGCCGAGCTGGTCCGCTATGATCTGGAGGAGGACTTCTCCATTGAGACGGCGCTGGTCGCGGGCGAATTGTACCGGCACAACGGCGAGTGGAAGTTCAACGCGGTCGGCAGCGGCTTCCAGGGCGGCCTGGAGGCAGCCTGCAGGCACTACGGCGTGAACGTCTGACACAAATTACAGCGGAGGGGCGCAGCGCGTCCGCTCCGCCTTTTTTTGCTTTTGGGAAGGCTGCATCAGAACCCATGGAAAAATTCCCGCGGGTTCGCGAAATCTCCGCTGAAGCTATTGCCACGCCGCAGGAT
>OCTW013404800.1_pt1 | contig 17301 bp, 15 predicted proteins | sample 1539671 | NCBI WGS metagenome assembly OCTW01 (sample SAMN02144230, study PRJEB22623) | gut metagenome | biome: sheep rumen | host: Ovis aries | place: New Zealand
CTTTTGGCCGGTTTCCTTATAATAGTCAATGCGGTCACTCAGCATCTTGTTGTAGATGAATCGGACACACCCAAAGGTCTTGGCAAACATAATTTTCTGTTCCCTTGTCGGATAGAGCCTGTAACGGTATGCCTTATTCACTATCATCACCTGCCTTGACTTTCTATATACTTGCGAATTGTCTCTATAGGAGCCCCGCCGGTTGTCAGCAGACAATAGCTTCTTGACCAGAACATTTCCTTCCATAGCTTACACCTAACCTCGGGGAAGTATCTCTTTATGAGCCTTGAGCTGGCACTTTTATAAGCGTTGACAAATTTCGATATCTCTGTATTAGGATGGGCACGAAACATAATATGTACATGGTCCTGGTCGTGGTTCCATTCTTCCAAAGTGATATTATATGATGAACCTATGCGGACGAATATATCTTTTGCATATTGGCTCATTGGGTCAGAAAATACTTTGCGTCGGTACTTCACCACTAAAACAAGATGGTAATAGAGCAAGAACACTGAATGGTTATTACTGTCTAATTCCATAGTATAATCAGTCCTTTCTCTCTTACTACTGATTATACTGCAAAACAAATTATGAAGCAATTGTCTTTCTGAGGGCATCGAACCCTCAGAAAAACCTGCAATTCATCTCACCGCCTAAAGAGGCGGGAGACTTCTTGCAGAATCAGGTTAAAAACTGCGAAAATGAGGCTGATTTTGAAAAAATGATGCTTTAAAAATGGCTTAGTGAAGCCATTCTCATTTTTGGGAAAGGCCGAGGGAATAGAACTAAAATAATTTCCTCTGTGAAATTAGCGAACCTGTGCACAATTGTGCGCAGGTTCTTTTTTTGGCCCGAGCTCAGAAAAGGAGAGATAAATATGGATTTAAAAGAAGTATCGGAACGTTCAGCGGCTATCCGGGCGGCGTATCATGCACTGGAACGGGAATATCATGGTTCTGAATGGTCCATTGAGGAAGACGCCTTGGCTTTTTTGACGGATGCCAGTCTGGCAGGGCGCTTGACGATGAGTCATGAAGGGCGCTGGCCGTCTGATTCGGAGGACAAGCTGCCGGCTAAGATTGGCGAATGTGTGTGGTGGCTGGCTGTCCTGGCCGATCGGATGGGACTTAATTTTTCCGATTGTGTCACGAAGTTCCTGGAAGACACTGAACAGGCTTTGAAGTAAGTTTTTTGTTGAGATGTAGACAACAAGAGCGTCGTCTATGGCTGCGCTGAGGAGACCGAAACTTCGTGCGAGAATGACCACCTTGTGCTATAATGAGCTTAGATTTTGTAAACGCTATTTACACTATTTGTCTTGACAATATAAATGATTTGTAACATAGCATAGAAGGATGTGAAGGGCATGGGGCTAGAGGAAATACAAGGCGATTTACATCGTTATTATGACCGTCTGACGTCCGGTATCTGCTTGATTGGCATGGAAGCGGGCGAACCCATTTTATTCGTCAATAAAGGAATGTTAAAGATTTATCATTGTATGGATGAAGCGGAGTTTTACCGCTTCACAGGCCGGCGCTTTCGGGGGATGATTGATAGAGAGGACTATTATCCCGTTGCCCATATGTCCGAATCGGACCATTCGAAATTCGTGACCTTCCGCTTCCGCACGCGGGATGACCACTTTCGCCGGGCTGAAGGTTCGGCCAGTGTTATTTCCTTCGAGGATGGGACGAAGGCCTGGCTGCTGCAGATCATCAGCAGTGAACTAAAAGGCAGCAGCGCCCAGAACGATCCACTGACGGGGCTGCTCGGTATGCGCCTGTTCTTTAGGAAAGCCTTGATGGTGGCTCGGCAGGAAAGTCCTAAAGGCCGTCTGTCATTATATTGCCCGACTTATTTCAACCTTACGAACTTCCGCCTTTATAATTCACTCCATGGCTTGGCTGCTGGCGACCATTGCCTCAAATACATCGCCTCTGTGCTGCAGCAGTCTTTTCCGGATGCCTTGATTTCGCATCTCTCTGCCGACGGGTTCGCGGTATTGGCGATGAAGAAAGATTTATTCCAGACTATAGAAGTCGTTTGCAGCCGCGTCAATGCCTATATCAATAATTCCAACATTGTCTTGAAGGCTGGCGTCTGCCTGTTGGAAAAAGACGACATTTATATCGTGCGCCATACTTTTGATATGGCTAAAATCGCCTGTGATACAATCAAAACCGATGCTACGCGCTGTTGGGCCGTCTATACGCGGGATATGGGCGAAGCCTTGGAAAAGCGGGCTTTCGTCCTGGAAAATTTCAATGCCGCTTTGGAAAAGGGGCATATCAAGGTCTATTATCAGCCCGTCGTCCGGACCATGACTGGGAAAATCTGCGGTGTTGAAGCCCTAGCCCGTTGGGAAGATCCTGTCTACGGCCGGCTCACGCCGAATGTCTTCATTCCCGTCCTGGAACAGGCTCGGCTCATTCATAAATTGGATTGCTATGTTCTCAATCAGGTAGCCAAACAGCTTCATTACCGGCTGGCCAATAAACAGCCTGTCCTGCCGGTGTCGATCAATTTATCGCGCCATGATTTCAACCTTATGGACCCTTTTAGGATGGTTGAAAATGTCATATCCCGCTATGACCTGCAGCGGGACTATATCCGCATCGAAGTGACGGAAACGGCGCTGGTCAAAGAGAAGCATAACTTGATTCAGACCTTGCGGCAGTTTCAGCGGTCTGGCTATCAGGTCTGGCTCGATGACTTCGGCAGTGCCTATTCGTCGCTCAACGTCCTGCATAACTATCATTTCGATGAACTCAAGATCGACATGGCCTTTTTGCGCAATTTCAATGAAAAGAGCCGCCGCATCCTCAAGGCTATCGTCCTCATGGCCAAGGAACTGGGTGTCCATACCCTGGCTGAAGGAGCAGAAACGAAGGCCCAAGTCGACTTTTTGAAGGCCATTGGTTGTGAAAAGATACAGGGCTATTATTGGGGACAGCCCATGTCTTATGAAGACATACAGATCTTTTGTGAGAACTATGAGTACGGCCAGGAAACGCGGCGGGAAGAATCGGTCTATGATAAGGCTGGCCTCATCAATGTCGTGACCGATGTCCCTGTGGCTATCTTTCACTATGATGGGAAACAGGTCGTCGTGCTGTCAGCCAATCAGGCTTTCCGCCAGATTATTCGCCAAGCTTTGCCAGCCTATAATGGGAAAGACCTGCCCTTGCGGATTGAGAACCTTTCTTTCCGCCAGCGGTTGCAGCCTTGCTTGGATGAACTCATTGCATCCGGTCAGGAACAGGTCGTGACCTATATCGAAGAAGATCACTATTTGCAGCTTCATCTGGGGCTAATCGGCGGGACCCAGGGCCGTTATCTGTGCCGAGCCTGGATTTATAACATTGCTGATGCCAGAGAAGATAAGGAAGCCCATCGTATTGATTATTTACTGCGCAACATCCTCCAACTCTATAAGGGATTATATTATCTGAACCCCCAGGACGATACCTTTGAAGTCATCAAGACGGTAATGCCCAACTGGGCTAAAGGGCAGGCACAGAAGGGAATCCTACGCCTGCTGACCGATTATACGACCCGCTTCGTCCATGATGACGACAGGAAACGGTTTTTAGCGTTCCTCGATTTCGACAATGTACGCCGCCAGGCCGGCAAGTCGCAGACGAATAGCACGGGCAGTGTCTTCCGCATCAAGCAAGCTGACGGCAGCTATCGCTGGACCGTCTATTTAGCTATGCTCCTGCGCAACGGCGGCCGGCAAGGGGTTCTACTGTGCTGCCGCGATGATATATGGGAAACGGCACGGGACCGCAAGAGCTTACTGCCGATACTGGCTACCTCTTTGGGCCTCCATGAACTGGAACCGGTCCGGCAGCCTTATTTCCGTATCCTGCGGGAACTGTGTCAGGCCATGATTCGTTATTCGGATATCAAATTCTTCTGGAAAGACCGAAAACGGCGTTTTGCTGGCGTTAGTCAGGCTTTCCTCGATTATTACGGCTTAAAAGGTGAAAAAAGCCTCATCGGGAAAACCGATGAGGATATTGGCTGGCATATCCAGGGGAAAAAGTATGAAGAGGCCGAATGGGCTGTCCTTGAAAAAGGCGAGGTCACGCACTGTGTTGTCGGAGAATGTCTCGTCCAAGGCCGACCGCATCGAATTGCCGCTACCAAATTTCCTATCTATCGCGGGAGACGTATTATCGGATTGCTGGGGTATTTTGAAGATTTAGAGTATGCCGATGCCCGTCAGGCGCGGCTCCGGCAGAGAAGTTTTGTCGACGACGTGACGGGACTGCTCAATTTCCGGGGACTCTTGCAGGCGGCAGATGAGTACGGCGAGAAATATCGGCGCTATGGTCGGGATTATACGTGTGTACTCCTCGAAGTGCCTGCATATGAAGCGCTTTTTCAGGAGTATGGCGATGAAGTGGGACAGAAGTTGCTGCAGGCCATTACAAAGCAGCTGATGGCCTTCCATACTTTAAATGAAACGTTGGCCCATTTGAGCGGTAGCCGTTTTTGTTGCATTATCCCGAAGACCATCGATGACGATTTCCGGAATAAAATGCTGAGTCTCGTCGATGCCATCCATGGCATTACGAATATTGGCGACTACAGCTGTACTCTTTATTTACAATACGCCGTGGCTCAAGGGTCGGAGGGCCAGAATTTCGATGAGGTCATGATGCTTTTGCGGAAACGCTTGAATGAAGTGAATGAACAGCAGTATGGGCAAGCTATCTATATCGGAGACCGCCTGGTCTTCGACAAGGAAAAATTTGATAAGCTCGATGAAGAAGTATCCATTATCGCTCCGGATATGTATGAACTGGTCTATGTTAATGAATACATGCAGAAGAGCTATGGCCTTTCCAATACCTATAGCTGGGTCGGTGAAAAGTGCTATAAGATCCTGGCCGGCCTCGATGCGCCTTGTCAGGACTGCATCAATGGCCAGCTGCGCCGCGACTGTTTTTATACGACGACGCGCCGTAATCGCAAGACCGGGCAGAACTTGCTCATGCGGGCGACGCTCATTCCCTGGCAAGGGAAGAATTACCGCTTTTCTATGGCCGTAAATATCGATCCGTATATCAGCCATGATTTGGCTGAAAATAATGTCATTTTCCGCGAAGTCATGGCCAATGAGGTCATTGCTATCGGCATGCGCGAAGCTAATCCGGATGTAGGTTTGCAGAAGATGTTGGAAAAAATAGGTCACAGCTTGCAGGCCGAACGGGTTTTGATTTTTGAAGAACAGGGAAGCCAGGTCAGTGCAACCTATGAATGGCATCAGGAAAACTTGCAGCCCGTCGCTCGTACGGTTCAGCACATTCCCATTAATTCCCTGCGGCCCCTCTATGATACGTTCGATACGAAACAGATGGCTATTATTGAAGATGCACCGGAATTCATACGGACGCATCCTGGTTTCCATCCCTATATCCCTGGCGTCCGCCGTCTCGTATCGGGCCATCTGACCCAGTCGGGCAAGTCCTTGGGCTTTACGGAAGTCATTAATCCGTCGGCGCTGGCCTTTAAATCAGCAGGTCTCCTGTTGTCGACGCTGACCTTATTCTTGGCTATCATGTTGCGCAACCGCGATATTTTCCGTTCCCTCGAGAGCATCAGCACGACAGACCAGCTGACCGGCGTCGGTAATCGCCGGGGCTTTGCGGAATATCGCCAGACGTTACCTGAAGGGATTTCCCTGGCCTTCATCTTCGGCGATCTCAATGGCCTCAAGCAGATCAATGATACTCAAGGCCATGAAGTCGGCGACCAGCTCATCCGCCAAGCTGCTCAAATCATGAAGAACCTGACTGGTGACATCGCCGTATTTCGCATGGGTGGCGACGAATTCATTATCGTCGCTAAGGATGCCGATGAAGCGCAGGCCCAGCGGCTCGTCAACGACCTGCGTGCCCGCTACCGTTCCAGTGGTATCAGCATGGCGTTGGGCTATATCGTGTGCCAGACGCCTATCGCCAACATTGACGACGTATTATCTCAGGTAGACAAAAAATGTATGCCGATAAAGAACGGATTTACGGCCGGCGTCATCCCTGAGTGCCTTTGAGGCCCAAGGCCAGCAGCGGTCGTGCCAAAGCGGCAGCACAGAGGCTCTTGACGATGTCCAAGGGAATGAACGGGACGATGCCGCTCATGATGGCGGCTTCCCACGGCATGCCTGTGACGCCTTTGAGCTGCAGGACACCGCCGAGATAGATGACCGGGATGCCGATGACGACGGCTACCATGGCGTAGCGCCGGAAACTATAGTCCTTCCCTTTGAACCAGGACATGAGGAAGACCGCTGCGACGTAAGCCCAGATGTAGCCACCTGTCGGGCCGAACATCTTGCCCGGACCTGCCGTACCGCCTGTGAAGACAGGGACGCCGATGAGACCGATGCCGATGTAGGCCAGCATGGTGATGGCTGCATCTTTCGGCGGCAGCAGGAAGGCGACCAGGTTGACGATGAGCGTCTGCAAGGCAATGGGCGACTGGGAAAAGGGCAGGGGGATGATTAAATACGCGGAGATACAGTTCATAGCAATCAGTAAGGCGATGCGCGTCAGGCGCATCGTCTTTTCTCTTGAATCAGACATGATAAAAGCGCTCCTTTGCTTACGGATTTCTCCCGTATTATAGCAAAAAAACGCTTGTGAGGTCAACTTTATATATACTGATAATAGGTTGACAATATGGCTTAGAACAGTTTTTTCAGGCACGGTTCGACCTGGACGCCTTCGCGGGGATCGCTGCCAGACTGGTAGGTATATTCGATGGCCACGTTCAGGAACTGGACGGCTTTCTTTACGCTGTCGTGCAGGAGCTGGCCCTGGAGCAGGGAGCCCGTCAGGACGCTGGTGAACAAGTCGCCGGTGCCGCAGGTGCTGAAGGGGATGCGGTCGACCGTACATTCGTCGAAAGAAGACGTCCGGGCATCGTAGCTGACGACGGTAATCGTGTCGTTGCCCGTGGGGACGCTGGTGATGATGATTTGACGCGGTCCCATGGCGGCCAGCTGCTGGCAGAGTTCGAGCATGGTCTTCATGGACGGGGTACCCGGGTCATAGGGGCGGCCCGTCAACAAGGTCGCTTCGGTGTAATTCGGCGTAATGATAGTCGCTTTGGCAATGAGTTTGCGCATTTCCGTGACGATATCCGGCTTGAAGACGGGATAGAGTTTGCCGTCATCGGCCATGGCCGGGTCGACGACGACGAGCGTATCGTCTTTGGCGAAGCGGGAAATGGCATCGAGGACGATGGCTATCTGGCCGGCGTCGGCGAGGAAACCGCTGTAAATAGCATCATAGGAATAGCCCAGTTTCTGCCATTTATCCATAAATTCCGTCATGTGCGGCGTGAAATCAGAGAAGGTAAAGTCGCCATAGGTCAGGTTATTGCTGAAAATAGCTGTCGGGAACGGGCAGACCTGGAAGCCCATGGCCGAAATGACCGGGATGGCAGCTGTCAGGGAGCAGCGGCCGAAGGAACACATATCGTGAATTGCAAGGACGCGTTTTGTAGCCATAGAGAAAACCTCCTAAAAATAAACTGTACCATCATTTTACCCGATAACATGGGCCATGTAAATAAGACAGATTGCGGCGATTCTGTCCTGCCAGTTCGATTCTCCCGGGGCCGTAAATATGGTATAATTAAACTTATATTATTTGTTGCAATGAATTTGTTGAGATAGGAGACTGGGGTTATGGCGCAAGAAGCGAATGTATTGATGGGGTTGAGTGTCAAAGCGATGATTTTCCACGAAGGGAAGCTGCTGTTGTTGCAGAAGAACGATGCCGAAGGGCTGCATCATTGGGAATTTCCCGGCGGCGGCCTGCGTTTCACGGAAGACTTTGAAGCCGGCCTTCGCCGGGAAGTACGGGAGGAAACGGGCCTTTCTATCACCTTGGAGGCTCCGGCCGGTATCTGGAGCTATCAGAAGAAAGACGGCCAGTTCCTGAACGGCGTCATCTTCACGGCTATGGCCGATACGGATAAAGTGTCCCTGTCCGAAGAACACCTGGCTTATCGCTGGGTCACGCCGGAAGAACTGCCGTCGTACCGCCTGCACGGGTCGCTGCAGCGTTCGCTGAAACAGATGAAACAGTTCTCGTATGAAAAGAGCCACGCCTTGCTGCGCGGTTTCCTTTCGGCTATATGAGGTGCCCTATGGACAGGAAGAAACAGGAACGGGCGCCTTTTGTCGAAGCCCTGGAAGGGTACTGCCAGCAGCACCTGAAGGCCTATCATACGCCGGGACACAAATTGGGACAGGGCATTTCCGCCTATCAGGCCAGCCTCTTTGGCGACGCCTTGCGGCGGGATTTGGGAGTCATGTATGCCCTGGATGACTTATTCCAGCCGGAAGGAGCCCTGAAGGAAGCCATGGACCTGGCAGCTGACCTCTATGGCGCCGGGCGGACTTTCTTTTCCATCAACGGCACGACGGCCTGTATCGAAGCCATGATCCTGGCTGTCTGCGGCGATGGCGATGAAATCCTCATTCCCCGCGAGGCCCATAAGAGCGTCATCAATGGCCTGGCCTTGAGCGGCGCCGTCCCGGTCTACCTGGAAAGCCGCTTCGATGCGGTCCGGCAAGTGTCGCTGGGACCGGACCTGGACAGCTTGAAGAAAGCCGTTGCAGCCCATCCCCGGGCGAAAGCCGTCGTCTTCACCTATCCGACCTACGATGGCATCGCCGGCAACCTGAAGGCCCTGGCAGCCTATGCTCATGAACAAGGCCTGTATGTCCTCGTCGACGAAGCTCATGGCGCCCATCTGGGCTTCCACGGGGATTTGCCGGCAGAAGCCCTGGCCTGCGGTGCCGACTGCGTCGCCCAGAGCACCCATAAGATGGCCGGTTCCTTGACCCAGACGTCGATGCTGCACTGCCGCAAGGACTTTCCCCTGACGGACCGCGTCGCCGCGTCGATGGCTGTCGTCCAGTCGACGAGCCCCCATTACTGGTTCCTGGCTTCCCTGGACAGCGCCCGCCAGCAGCTGGCTCTGGAAGGCCCCAGTCTCATCGGCCGGGCCCTCGAACTGGCCCGGTCGGTGAGGGATGCCATCCGTGCGATTCCCGGACTGACCGTTTTTGGACGGGAAATCATCGACGGAAAAGTCGTCAGCGGCTTCGATGAAACGAAAATCACCATCGACTTTTCCGGCATCGGCCTCGACGGCGTGACGGCTGAACGGGCCTTGCGTCAGCAGGGCCTCGAAGTGGAACTCATCGCCGGCAATCACGTCCTTGCCCTGATTACTCTGGGCGATACGGAAGAAACGGCCCAGGCCCTGGTCGAGGCCTGCCGGACAATTTCTGCAGGCCGAAATCTCTGCCAGGCCGGAACGGTCCGGGAACAGGCCCTGCCGGCGCCGCAGGTCGTCATGGCGCCGCGCCAGGCCTGGAACTGCCCCGTAGAAGCCGTGCCTTTCACTGAGGCACGCGGCCGCATCGCCGCGGAAAATGTGACCTTTTATCCGCCAGGCATCCCGGTCCTGACTTTAGGCGAAGAAATTACGGCAGCCTGCCAGGATTATATCCGCCAAAAGATGGCCCATGGCTATAAGCCGAACGGCCCGGCCGATGGAACCTTGGCGACGATCCGCGTCTTGAAGGAGGAGTTCCATGAAAGGTAAATTATTCATCATCGAAGGCGGCGACGGTAGCGGCAAGGCGACGCAGACCCGGCTGCTGACGGAACACTTGCAGTGCGACGGCTATGACGTGAAATCCGTCAGCTATCCCGACTATGACAGCGATTCCAGCGCCCTGGTCAAGATGTACCTGCGCGGCGATTTCGGCAGCGATGCCGACGCCGTCAATCCCTATGCGGCGTCGGCCTTTTTTGCCGTCGACCGCTTCGCGTCGTATCAGATGAAGTGGAAGGCTTTTTATGAACAAGGCGGCATCGTCATTGCCGACCGCTATACGACGAGTAATATGCTCTATCAGATGATCAAGATCGACGACCCGGACCAGCGCCGGGCCTATCTGTCCTGGCTGGAAGATTTTGAGTTCCATAAAATGGGCCTGCCTGCCCCGGATAAGGTCTTCCTCCTCGACGTTCCCCTGGCCGTCACGGAACGGCTCATGGCGGACCGGACAGGCAAGACCGGCGGCCAGACCGGTGATATCCACGAAAAGAACGAGGGCTTCCTGGCCAAATGCCATGCCGCCTATGACGAACTGGCTGAACGCTATCACTGGCAGCGCATCGCCTGCACAAAAGACGGGGCCATGCGCACGCCCGAGGCCATCCATCAAGACTTATACCGATTCCTATTTACTTTATAAGGGATTTTTTTTATAATTAATTGTTAAGGTATTTTATTGGCGTAAGGGGGACGACTCATGGACAGGACGCTGTTTGATCCGATTATCGGCCACGGCCGTTTGAAAGAACAGTTCGCCCGCCTCATCGACGAAGACCGCGTCCCGCACGCCATGATTTTCGCCGGTCCCGCCGGTGTCGGCAAGACGATGATGGCCATAGCCGTTGCGTCGGCCCTGGTCGGCCGCCGGGTCTTTCCCGACCTGGCCAGCCGTGAAGGCGAAGCCGTTGCCGGTGATAAGGACGATGCCTTCTATCTGGCTCCCCTGGGGGCCATGCTGAAAGTAGACCAGTTCCGCCAGCTCCAGGGTGAACTGGCCTTGCAGGGCGAAGCCGGTTGCCGCCGGGTCTGTATCATCGACCATGTGGAAACGATGAATACGGAATTTGCCAACCGCATGTTGAAAATCTTGGAAGAGCCGCCGTCGGGAGTCTGCTTCATCTTGATTACAGACCAGCCCGATTTACTGCTGCCGACGATTATTTCCCGCTGTGCCCGCTTCACTTTCGATCCGGTCAGCGACGAGGAGATGCGCCAGGGCCTGCGGCGCCTGAAAGGCGACGGCGGGAATTGGAAAGAAGCCATCCTCTGGGGTGGCGGCATCGTCCGGACCGTCTTGTCCTATCTTGAGGGACAGGGGACGGATAAGGCCCATTTTGCCCTGGACTTCTTGACGATTACGGCGAAACACGCCTGCCCCTATGCCAAATGGCTGGCCGTATCGGCGGTGCTGACGGATACGGAAACGACGGAGATCCTCGGCTGGATCAGCCTTTTTCTCCGCGACATGGCGGTCCTGCGCAGCGGAGCCGGCCGGGACTATATACGTTTAAAAGGATATATCCATGAAATGACAGAATTACTGCCGTATTGGACGGATGACGCCGTCTTTGGCCTGTCCCAGGTCCTCGATGAAGGCCTGGAAGCGGTGTCGCGCCACGTCAACGTCCGCCTCGTCTGGGATTATGTATGCATCCGGGCGATACGGCTCAGAGGAGGATTTTAATGATCGTTGTAGGTGTACGTTTTAAACCTGCCGGAAAGATATACTATTTCGACCCCGCCACTATCGAACTCAAACTGGATGACGGCGTCATCGTCGAAACGGCACGGGGCATGGAATTTGGCCATGTCGTCATTGCGCCGCGCAGTGTCGATTCGTCGGAGGTGGTCCAGCCGCTGAAGCCGATTATCCGCAAGGCGACGGCTAAGGATTTCCGCCAGGTAGAAAAGAATAAGGAACGGGAAAAGAAGGCCTTCGGCATCTGCCTGGCGAAGATTGCCAAGCATAAGCTGCCCATGAAGCTCATCGATGTCGACTATACCTTCGATATGGGCAAGATCATCTTTTTCTTCACGGCTGACGGCCGCATCGACTTCCGCGAACTCGTCCGCGACTTGGCCTCGGTCTTCCGCACGCGCATCGAACTGCGCCAGATCGGCCTGCGCGATGAAGCCAAGATGATCGGCGGCATCGGCTGCTGCGGCCGGCCCCTGTGCTGTGCCACCTTCCTGGGCGACTTTAAGCCCGTTTCCATCCGCATGGCCAAGGGCCAGGGCATGTCCCTCAATCCGACCAAGATTTCCGGGATCTGCGGCCGCCTCATGTGCTGCCTGCGCTATGAAAACCAGCTCTATACGTCAGGGGAACTGAAGTGCTGCAACTGCCAGCAGAAGTGCAGCGAACAGCAGAAGCCGCCGGCTGTGGGCAAACGGGTCATGACCGATGAAGGCGTCGGTACGGTCCTGCGGGTCCACATGAAAGACCATACGGTCAAGGTCCAGCTCGAATCGGGGCACAATATCAATGTCCCCTGGTCGGACGTCGGGGAAACAGAACATGAACATTGAGTTAGGCCCGCACGAACGGTTGGACGACCTGGTCCTGGACGGCATGAAGGTCATCCAGCGCGATGACCAGTTCTGCTTTTCCCTGGATACGGTCCTCCTGGCCCATTTCGGTGCCGTGCCCCACGGTCCGGCTCTAGATTTGGGAACAGGGACGGCGGCTATTCCCCTCATCTTGACGGCTCGCGGCGCAAAGAAGCTGACGGCAGTGGAATTTAATCCTGTCATGGCCGATATTGCCCGCCGCAACGTGGCCCTCAATGGCCGGGACGACCGTATTGCCATCGTCGAAGGCGATTACCGCCGTATCCGCGATTGGGCGGCGAGCGGTGCCTTTGCCGCTGTCTACGCCAATCCGCCGTACCGCGAAAAGAGCCGCGGCGCCTACAGTGATGTCGACGGCATCCGCCGGGCCTGCCATGAAGAGACGGCGACCCTCGGCGACGTCCTCGATGCCGTGAAGTATGCCCTGAAATATCACGGCCGTTTCCGTATGGTCCATATCACGGAACGCCTGGCCGATATCCTGGAAGCCATGCGCGCCCACGAGATCGAACCGAAAGTCCTGCAGATGGTCCATGGCCGGCCTGATAAGAAGGCAAAGCTCTTCCTCATCGAGGGCATCCGCGGCGGCAGTAAGGGGCTGGATGTCCTGCCGCCGCTCATCGTCCACAACCCGGACGGAAGCTACAGCGACGCCGTGAATAAGCTGTACGGGAAGCTGTAGGGGCGCCCATGTGGGGCGCCCGCTTGTGGGAATCCCATGTTCATGATTTTGGAGGAGAAACAATGCCAGAAATTTTTCAAAAAGGGACGCTCTATCTTTGCCCGACGCCGATTGGCAATCTCGAGGACATTACGTACCGCACGGTCCGCTGTCTCCGTGAAGCCGACCTCATTGCGGCAGAAGATACGCGTCACACGAAGCAGCTGCTCATGGCGTATGATATCGACACGCCCTTGACCAGCTATCATGAACATAATAAGGCAGAAAAAGGGCCGCAGCTCATTGAAAAATTGAAAGACGGCTTGATGATCGCGCTGGTCAGCGATGCCGGTATGCCGGCTATCTGTGACCCTGGCAGCGATATGGTCCGCCTGGCTCTGGAAGCCAATCTGCCTATCGTACCTCTTCCCGGAGCCAATGCCGGTCTGACCGGCCTCATTGCGTCCGGTATGGATACGACGCGCTTTACCTTCGTCGGCTTCCTGCCGAAGACCCAGAAACACCGCCTGCCCGTCCTGGAATCGGTGAAATCGTACGAGGGTACGCTCATCTTTTATGAAGCGCCTCACCGCATCCAGCAGGTCCTCGGCGAAATGATCGAAGTCCTGGGCGACCGCCGGGCCGTCCTCTGCCGGGAACTGACCAAGCGGTACGAGCAGTACCTGCGCGGCAGTCTCAGCCAGCTGCGGGCCGACCTGGCCGCACAAGGGACCCGCGGTGAATTTGTCATCCTCGTCGAAGGGGCAGCGGCAGCTGTGGAAATGGCAGCTTCCGGCGACGTCGATTACGCGTCCCTGGTCCGGGAACTGATGGAACAGGGCGTCGATAAGAAAGAGGCTATCCGGACTGTCGCCAGACGGTGCGGCGTGCCCAAACGTAGTGTATACCAGGCTGCGCTTAGTTTATAACACCCGGCTCATTTGCCGGTATAGGAGGAAAATCCCATGTCTGAAAAAAGAAAGTATTACATTACAACACCTATTTACTATCCAAGTGCCAAACTTCACATCGGGCACACGTACTGCACGACCATTGCCGACTCGCTGGCACGGTTCCACCGCCTGCGCGGCGACGACGTCTTTTTCCTGACCGGCTCTGATGAACACGGCCAGAAAATCCAGCGTGCAGCCGAAGCAAAAGGCGTAAAACCGATTGAATACGTCGACGAAATCGTCGCCCTCTTCCAGCAGCTCTGGAAAAAACTGAACATTTCCAATGATGACTTCATCCGCACGACGGAAAAACGCCATGAAAAAGTCGTCCAGGCTTTGATGCAGAAATCCTACGACAACGGCGATATCTACAAAGGCGAATACAAGGGCTGGTACTGTACGCCGTGCGAAACGTTCTGGCCGGAGAACAAGCTGCCCGAAGGCAAACACGTCTGCCCGGACTGCGGCCGTCCTCTGGAACTCGTTTCCGAAGAAGCCTATTTCCTGAAAATGAATAAATACGCCGACCGCTGGCTGAAATTCATCGACGAAAACCCGGACTTCATCCAGCCGGAATCGCGGCGCAATGAAATGATTTCCTTCGTCAAGAGCGGCCTGGAAGACCTCTGCGTATCCCGTACGTCCTTCGATTGGGGCATCAAGGTTCCCTGGGACCCGAAACACGTCGTCTACGTCTGGTTCGACGCCCTGGTCAACTACGTCACGGCCGCCGGCTATCTCGATGACCCGGAAAAATTCAAGAAATTCTGGCCGGCTGACCTGCACCTGGTCGGCAAGGAAATCGTCCGCTTCCACAGCATCATCTGGCCGATCATGCTCATGAGCTGCGGCCTGCCTTTGCCGAAGAAAGTCTTCGGTCACGGCTGGCTCATCGTCGACGGTACCAAGATGAGTAAGTCCCTGGGCAACGTCGTCGACCCGATTCCCCTCATCGACCGCTATGGTGCCGATGCCCTCCGTTACTACCTGCTGAAGGAAATCCGTCTCGGCCAGGATGGCAACTTCTCGTTGCCGTCGTTCATCAATCGCATCAATTCTGACCTGGCCAACGACTTGGGCAACCTCTTGCAGCGCACCCTGGCTATGGTCGAAAAATACGAAGGCGGCGTCGCTGCCGGTCCGACCGTGAAAGAACCCGTCGATGACGACTTGGCAGCGTGTGCTGTGGAAACGGCCAAACGCTTTGAAACGTACATGGACGACATGAAGATCAACGACGCCATCAACGACGTCTGGGCCCTCATCCGCCGCAGCAACAAATACATCGACGAAACGACGCCGTGGGTCCTGGCCAAAGACGAAGCCAAAGCCCAGCGCCTGCAGACGGTCCTGTACAATCTCCTGGAAGCCCAGCGCATCATCGCTACCCTGGTCAGCCCCTTCATCCCGGTCAGCGCTGCTGAAATGTGGAAACAGCTCGGCTTAGGGGCCTTTGCCGAAGCCAACCTCGCGTCTGCCCAGGAATGGGGACGCTATCCGGCAGATACGAAAGTCTGCAAAGGCCATGCCCTCTTCCCGCGCTACGACTTGAAGGAAGAAGTGGCCGAAGCGGAAGAAGAAAAGAAAGCTGCTCAGGCCTGCCCGGCCGCCCAGGAACCGACGAAACCGGAAATCGCCATCGATGATTTCGGCAAAGTCGACCTCCGCGTCGGCAAGATCGTAGCCTGTGAAAAAGTGCCCAAGGCCAAGAAATTGTTGAAATTACAAGTCGACCTCGGCACGGAAACGCGCCAGATCGTCAGCGGCATTTCCCTGTACTACAAGCCGGAAGACCTCATCGGCCACTGCGTCATCGTCGTCACCAACTTGAAACCGGTCAAACTCTGCGGCGTCGAATCGAAAGGCATGCTCCTGGCCGCTTCTGACGGCAATGATAACCTCCAGGTCGCTTTCGTCGACGGCATGGCACCGGGAAGCCGGGTCCGCTGATGCTCTTCGATACCCATTGCCACGTCAATGACGGTGCCTACGCAGAAGACCGTCCGGCCGTATTCGACCGGGCGGCCGCTGCCGGCGTGGGCCTCATGCTCTGCCCGGCGACGGATATGGAAACTTCAGCTCAGTGCATCGCCATGGCCAGGGAACACGATGGCCTCTATGCGGCCGTCGGTATCCATCCCGAAGAAGCGGCCAAGGCCCAGGACGGCGATGTCGAAAAGCTGCGTCAATGGATACGGGCGGAAGAAAAAGTCGTTGCCGTCGGCGAAGTCGGTCTGGATTATCACTGGCCCGAACCGGCCCGGGATATCCAGCAGGCCGTCTTCATCGACATGGTCAAGCTGGCTGTCGAACTCGACGTGCCCATCATCATCCATGACCGCGAAGCCCATGGCGATACGCTGGATATCCTGCGCCAGTACGGCAAGGGCCTTCGCGGCGTCTTCCACTGCTATTCGGGCAGCTTGGAAATGACGGACGAACTGCTGCGCATGGGCTTCTATTTCGGCTTCGACGGGCCCTTGACCTATCCGAACTCCAAGCGGGCCAAGCGTGTCGCCGCCCATCTGCCCTTGGAGCGCATGCTCATCGAAACGGACTGTCCGTACTTGACGCCCCAGGCCCATCGCGGCCAGCGAAACGAACCGGCCTACGTTCATTACGTCGCCGAAGAAATCGCCGCCCTGCGGGGCCTCGACGCCGCCGAAGTAGCGCGCGTAACCACAGAAAACGCCAAGCGGCTTTTTGCGATTCCGTAACCTGCAATACTCATAGGGGCCGTCCCAAAGGCCTTTTTGGCCCGTCAGGTACCGACCAGCGGAAGGTGCAGGACGGTTGCCAAAACGGACAGCAGAGGCTGGCGGCCCGCTTACTTATCCATAAAGGAGAACACCATGTCACGAGGAAAACGACCAGCTATCCAGCTCACGATTACTGGAAAACTGGGGACTATGGGCTGCCATCGCGGCCATCACATCGGGGAGACCTTTGATTACGATACGGACCGGGGAAAAATCTGTCCCATGGCCCTGCACTGTGCCTTTCCTTATGTCGATATCCTGCGCTATGGCGGCCAGCTTCCGGGCCAGCCCGAAGGCGAAGCCGAATTTTGCTGTTCCGATGCCGACGTAGCCCTGGTCTTCAAGGCAAAAGTCATAGAATGATTGATGTTTTAAGTTTGATGTTTGATGTGGTAGGCATATATTTAAACCCATCTACATCAAACATCAAACTTCTCACATCAAACTTAAAAAAATGCAAAAAATCCCTTGACAGAATCCTTTGGATTTGGTATTATAATCAAGTCTTCTGAAACAGACAGCACACATGCGGAAGTAGCTCAGTGGTAGAGCACCACCTTGCCAAGGTGGGGGTCGCGAGTTCGAGCCTCGTTTTCCGCTCCATTTATTCCTCAATAGCTCAGTTGGTAGAGCAATCGGCTGTTAACCGATTTGTCGTAGGTTCGAGTCCTACTTGAGGAGCCATACAGGGGTGTCG
>OCTW013413428.1_pt1 | contig 17299 bp, 16 predicted proteins | sample 1539671 | NCBI WGS metagenome assembly OCTW01 (sample SAMN02144230, study PRJEB22623) | gut metagenome | biome: sheep rumen | host: Ovis aries | place: New Zealand
TGTCCAGTTGTCAATGCTACTCGGGATTATCGGACTTGGGGATGGTCCAGGCAAAGATTGTGCAGCTGACGGCGTGGGCTTATAACTGAATGGCTGATTATAACGGTTCTGCTCGCCGAACTGCCCAGCATATGCCAGTTCTAACGACCATTTCTTATCGTTATTAGTGCCCATGGTTGGCTTTTCCGGGAACAACTCGGCCATATCGTAATGCGGAATCTCAGCCTTGCGTTTCGTCTCGGTCGTGTCGGTTGCAATGGTGTCAGGGATTATCTGCTCCTGAGCTATTATATTAGATAAGGTGTCAGAGGAGACAGAATCTACAGCCTGAGCGATGACTGATTGAAGAGTGTCTAAGCCAATGACGGTGGAACTATGCACAGACAAATCAACAGTCACAGGTCCATGCGGCTGCTCCGTCGGAGATTCTGTCGATGGTTTTTTCGGCATTTCTTTCTGTTTCGCCACGACAGGCGACGGCTGGTGCTTACCGCCGTCTTCATCCTTGACAGCAATATTTCCTTTCTTGAGCAGGAATAACGTAACAGGAACAAGTAGCAACAGAAGCGCGGCCACCCAATACTGCTGCATCATCTTGCGTAGCATCTTCTTCGCCCGTGCCAGTTGCGATGATGACGAATGGGGCTCGATGCCCAGCATATCGGCAATCTCCTTGTGCGTCATGCCCTCAAACACAGAGAGTCGGAATACCTGGCCGTAGCCCTCCGGCAGACGGTCAATGAGCTGCATCACATCCTCCAACGGAACGCCTCTCACTCCGTTCTCACCTTCAGGCACCTGCAAATGCTCTGCTTCCTCCAGTGGCACAAGGGTCATCTTCGTCAGATGGTCTTTATATTTCGATGCGACATTTCTCGTTATCGACATCATCCATGCCTCTGCTTTACTGTCATCGCGCAGCTTGTCTAAAGAGGTAAAGATAATCACGAAAGCATCATGTAATACGTCGCTGATGGCTTGTTCATCGCTGATATACCGACGGCATACGCCCCTCATCTTCTGGGCGTATGCCTTGTACAGTTCTCCGAGGGCATCCGCATCCCCCTGCCTGCACCGTTCTATCAGCCTTGTTATCTCCATCGCATACATGCGTCTCTATCTATTAAGTCCTACGACGGAGAAAAGACTGCACTGGCACCCTTATTTTTTTATACTTTTCACATTCTTTAGCAAGAAAAAGGACTTTCCTCTGATCAGGGAGTAATCAGGGGAGGCTCTAACTCTATTACCCTGTCATTCAATGGCTGCCGATGTAGAGGAAGATCATACCTAACAATACCAGTGCCAGGTCGAAGGCCTTGGCCTTGAGATTCTTCTCGTGGAAGAACAGGGCACCGAAGAGGAAACTGACGATGACACTGCCGCGGCGAACCATCGACACGATGGATATCAACGCATCGGGGAGCGACAGGGAATAGAAATACATGAAGTCGGCCGTGGAGAGGAAGATGCTCACGCCGAGGATGGACCACGACCAGTGGAAGGGCGTAGTCTGCTCGTGCTTAGGCCACCACAGCAGCCACAGCATCAGGGCCATCATGCCACACTGGTAGATGTTGTACCACGACTGCACCATCATACGGTCGAGCCCTACCCCACCGCTCTCGACGGGTGCCATCAGATACTTGTCGTAGAGACCGCTGACAGCGCCAAGCACCGCTGCCCCGACGATCATATAGATCCAGTGGTCGTGCTTGAAGTCGATGCCTTCTTTCTTGCCGCTCCGACTGAGCAGCAAGAACGAGGCGACGGCCAGCAGCACACCAATCCACTGCCACACGTTGAGCCGCTCGCCGAAGAACAGCAAGGCGCCGACGAGTACCATCACTGGCCGCGTCGCATTGATAGGTCCCACGATGGTGAGCGGCAGATGCTTCATGCCGAAATAGCCCAGAATCCAACTCGACAGCACGATCAGCGCCTTGAGCAGGATATACTTGTGCATCTCCCATCCGCCCGAGGCGGTCTGGAAGATGGTGCCCTCGAGCAGGTCGGTGGTGCCGCTGAGGATGATACACGGGAGGAAGATGAGCGAGGAGAAAAGCGTGTTGAGAAACAACACGGGTATGACGGCGTTCTCCTTGAGCGCTTGTTTCTTAAACGAATCGTAGCAGCCAAGCATCGCTGCCGAAAGAAAAGCCAGAATCAGCCACATCGGAGAATTTACGATTTAAAGATTCACGATTTAATACTTGATGTCTTCGAGGAAGAGGGCATTGGCGGGCATCGACTCGCCAGCCTCCGTACGACGCTTGCCCTCAACGACCTTACGGAAATCGTCGAGCGAGAGACGTCCTCGCCCGACATCAATGAGCGTACCGACGACAGCCCGGACCATGTTGCGCAGGAACCGATTGGCGGTGATTTCAAAGTACCAACTTGTAGGCGACGTCTGATGCCAGCCAGCCGAAGTGACCCGACAGAGCGTGGTCTTCACGTCGGCATGGGCCTTGCAGAAGGCGCCGAAGTCCTCGTAAGTCAGAAGCAGGGCGGCGGCCTCGTTCATCTTCACAAAATCCAACGGGTAGTGCAGTTCACAAGAGTAAGCCCTGCGGAAGGGATCCTTCACGGTATGGATATAATAATGATATGTACGCGAGGTGGCAGAGAAACGGGCATGCATCTCTGGGGCTACCGGCCGTATGGCCTGTATGGCGATATCCTGCGGCAGCAGACGGTTGAGTTTGTAGACGAGGTCGTCAGGCGCCATCGGCAACGACTCCACATCGAAGTGAGCCACCATCATACGGGCATGAACACCAGCATCCGTCCTTCCGGCCCCCGTCACCTGGAGGCCGTCATTGCGCAGAATCGTGGACAGTCCCCATTGAAGTTTCTCCTGAACGGAAAGGCCGTTGGGCTGTATCTGCCATCCGTGATACCGCGTACCGTCATAGTTGAGAGTGATAAAGTAACGCATTTGCAAAAACCGATAATAACCCGACAGACACTATTCGCTGTAAGCCTTTTCGCCGATAGTCTCCTTGGAGCCTATAGTCATCTGGCGGAGATCATAGTAAGAGCCGTTATAGATGTTGAAGTCTACATTGCCCTTGATGCCAGGCAGGCGGCCTGCATCTGTGTGCTGCCAGAACTTCCACTTGCCCTTGTATTCAAGTGAGTCGACATAATAATGGGCTATCCAATAGGGATAGTCGTCGAAGACGGCATCGTTGAGATAGCGCATCTTGAACTTGAAATAGGTATAGATGATCGGTTTCACCTGATAGTGCTTCTCTACCATCTGCAGCCACTGTAGCACCGAGGCCTTGAACTGCTCATCCGTCTGCTGCTTCGGCTTATGCTCCACATCAAGTACTGGGGGCAGGTCGCCATTCTCGAGTTTGACGGTACTGATGAAGTGCCAGGCCTGTTGTTCGGCAGGCGTATGGACACTATAGAAATGATAGGCGCCACGTGTAAAGCCGTTCTCTTTCGCTTGATAGAAGTTGTCGCGGAAGTTCTCGTCAGTCTGGGTCGCTCCTTCCGTTGCCTTAATCATTACAAAGCGGATGGGGCACTTGTTGATGCTGCCATTGTCTTTCAGTTCACCCCAGTCGATGCGCCCCTGATGGTGAGAGATGTCGATACCGTGGATCTCGTAGCCCGTGGGATAATTGACGGTGCCATAGAGGGCGCGCCATCGAAAGCCGAAAGGCCCGACGAAGAAATAATAGAAGAACCAGATATAGCCCAGCACGATAGCGCCACCGCCTATCCACCATCCCCAGGAAGGAATCTTCTGAAGAAGGCGAATCACGACACCAGGGCGCTTACGATGCCCTGGGCCGTGATAAGTCTTTGTGGTTCCGACACCTTTTCGCCGGACTATACGTTTCTTTGACATTTATTTAGCCTGCTCAAGAGCGAGAGTCTTTGTTGGCTGGTCGCAGACCTCTGTCGGGCCCCAGTACTGGATAGGACCGGGATAGACATAAGCCGTCTTGCGGGCCCACTCCTCACGATGAGCAGCAAACTCCTTGAACGGTGCGCCATCGAGTTCGACGAGGGCCTTGCGGATCACAGGCTTCATCTCGCCATTGCGGCGCTCCATGTTCATCATCATCGTGATGGGCACACCACCGGCAATCCACTGGTCGGCAGGGGCTGTGGTATTCTTCACGATAGCCATGTAGCCAGTCTTGCCGTTGGCAATCAGCTGAGCGGCTGACGTACCCAGGGCATAGCAGTAGTCGGCATCGAAGTTTGAAGGAGCAGCGCAACGTCCCTCATAGCCGAAGAAATGATGCAGCGTGGCGAACTTTCCTTCGAACTGGCCTGCCTTCTTCATCTTCTCCAGTTTCTGGGCAACCATTGTAGAGAGCAGTTTCTCTGTCTCGATAAGCGACACCTGCACGTTGCCGTGAGGATCACGGTCGAGAGCGAGCTGACGAGCCACACCCGTAGGCAGTGAGTTGAACACAGCGAGATTCTCGTCTGAGAGATGACTCTTCACGAAATCAATAGACTCCGAACGTCCCAGATCCTTTGCCTCAGGCATAGCGAGCACATCGTTCAACTGAGCAATCAGCTTCTTGATGGCAGGGATGAACTCGATGACACCCTCAGGAATGATGACCGTACCAAAGTTGTTGCCGTCGGCAGCGCGGGCTGCTACAGCATTGGCAATATAGGTCACGATATCGTCGAGGCTCATGCCCTTTGCCTCGATCTCCTCACTGACGAGACAGATGTTGGGCTGTGTCTGCAGTGCACACTCCAATGCGATATGAGAAGCCGAACGACCCATCACCTTAATAAAATGCCAGTACTTACGAGCCGAGTTACAGTCGCGCTCAATGTTACCAATAAGCTCAGAGTAGGTCTTGCAGGCAGTGTCGAAACCGAAAGAGGTCTCAATCTGAGAGTTCTTGAGGTCGCCATCGATGGTCTTAGGACAGCCGATCACCTGTACACCATACTTCTTAGCAGCATAATATTCTGCCAGTACACAAGCATTGGTGTTAGAGTCGTCACCACCGATAATGACAATGGCCTTGATGTCGAGCTGGCGGATAATCTCAAGACCCTTCTCAAACTGATCAACCTTCTCCAGTTTGGTACGGCCAGAGCCAATCATATCAAAGCCGCCGGTATTACGATACTCATCAATGATCTCCTTGGTCAACTCCATATAATTATGGTCGACAAGACCACCAGGTCCGAGGATGAAACCATAAAGACGATTCTCGGGATTCAACTTCTTAATCTGGTCAAACAAACCCGTGATAACATTATGACCACCAGGAGCCTGACCACCGCTGAGGATGATACCTACGTTCATCTTTGTGTGGTTTGACTCTGTAGCGGGCTCAAACTCCACAATGGGCATGCCATAAGTGTTGGGGAACAACTTCTTGATCTCTTCCTGGTCACCGACACTCTGGGTGGGCTGACCTTCCTTCACTTTCACTGCACCCTGAAGTGCCTTTGGCAACTTCGGCTGATAGGCGGCTCTCGCCTTCTGCAATGCACTCTTTTCCATAATTGCTTTTTGTTGTTTTTAGAATGAATAATCCTTTTCGACGTGCAAAATTAGTTGATTTTTGTCAGAAATACGAAATAAAACAAGCTATTTTCGACATTTTAATGTTTTTTTTGTAGCAAAGGCTTGGTATCTCAAAAAAAATGCTTATCTTTGTTCAGTGAATTTAGCAAAACAGTATAAAACAAGAAGGTAAAAAGGACATGGCAAACAAGAGAAAACTAAAGAAAAGGATCAACCAGACGTGTGCGACGCTATTTGCAGAGTGTGTTGCCGCATCGCTCTACGGAACTTCGCCTCATATCGATGACCTGAATGCTTTTGCATTCTCAATCGTAAAATTACAGGATAACGCCCTCAGAAGAATCTCTCACCCAGAACCAGGCATTCCGGCAAAGAAGTATTATAGGGACGTAAGCGAACAGTTAAGTGCCCAAATAAGCGATCTCCTGAATCAGACAAACGTGTAATTAACCATGTGGAAATCATTTTGTAATTGGCTGTTATACAAACGAATGGGATGGACTGCTGAAGTAACAGAGAACCATCCCGACAAGTTTATAATCTGTCTTGCGCCACATACCAGCAACTGGGATTTCATCCTCGGTTTGCTGTATAGCCGGTCAAGAGGCCTAAAAAGCAACTTCTTGATGAAGAAGGAGTGGTTTTTCTGGCCCCTCGGCCCCATTTTCCGCCATCTGGGCGGCATTCCCGTCTACCGCCAGAAGAAATCAAGCATGACGGATTCAATGGCAGAGGCAGCCAAGCAGGCCGACACTTTCCATCTATGTATCACACCTGAAGGCACTCGGTCGAAGACGGCTGAATGGAAGAAAGGCTTCTATTTCATCGCCCTGAAAGCCGGGATGCCCATTCTGCTTTATGGATTAGACTATGAACAGAAGCGCATCGTATGCACGAAGACCGTCATTCCCTCTGGCGATCTTGAACGCGACATGAGAGACATCAAGCTCTATTACAAGGACTTCAAAGGGAAGAAGCCTGAGAACTTTACCATTGGAGAACTCGTATGAAAACAAGACTTAGCGCCATCATCCTTTCTGCCTTACTGATACTTCCTGTCAGCGCTCAACAGGACATAAAGAAGTCTCTCGACAACTATTTTAAAACATATCGTCCCTATGGTCAGCTCATCAGATCGGCTTCTCGTTTGCAGAGTATCACCGTAAACGACACTACGAAGGTCATTGAAGTATGTGCTGACTCGCACTTTGGCGAACAACTGTTCACCCCCAAATCGGCAGAGAATATCTACGATGCCGTCCGTCAACTGATATCTCCACAGTATAAGCATTACGACCTCGTCGTCAAAACGGGAGGCTGGGATATCCGCCAGCTCATTCCTACCCGACTGCAGAAAAATCACGATCCCATGCGGGTTTGGGGTGATATAGACTATACAGGCCGTCCGTGGGTGAGCAATGCTTCCATACCCTATAAGGTGACACGGGGCCTACAGAACCGACATCTCTCCGTATGGGCCAGTCACGGGCGTTATTACAGCCTTAAGGATCACATGTGGCGCTGGCAGCGCCCTGCACTCTTCGGCACCCGTGAAGATTTGTTTACGCAGACCATCGTAACCCCCTATCTCATTCCCATGCTGGAGAAGGCTGGTGCCATTGTCTTCACTCCCCGTGAACGTGACTGGCAGGATCATGAGGCTGTCATCGACAACGATACAAAGAAAGCGGCCGACGGCTCGCGCTACCAAGAGAAGAAAGGTGTCTTCGACTGGCATCCTACCAATATCCCTGGCTTTGCCTTCCATGAGGGTGGCTATGAGGAACGCGAGAATCCTTTTGAAGCAGGCACGGCCCGCCAGACAAACACTGTCAGCGATGCCGGCATGAAAAGTACAATCACCTGGTATCCCACCATCCCTGAACCAGGACGCTATGCTGTCTATGTAAGTTATCAGACGGTTGAGGGCAGTATCGACAATGCCCACTACACAGTATGGCATCAAGGCATCCCAACGGAGTTCCATGTGAACCAACAGATGGGTGGCTCCACATGGGTGTATCTCGGTACCTTCGACTTCGACGAGGGAAATAACGAACGGAATTGTGTCGTTATCGACAATGTCTGCGATCGCGATGGCATCGTCACTGCCGATGGCGTTCGCTTTGGCGGAGGTATGGGCAACATCGCCCGTGAAGGAGAAGTAAGCCTCTTGCCTCGCTGCTTTGAAGGATCACGCTACTATGCCCAATGGGCCGGCATGCCCTACTCCGTATACAGCACCAAAGAGGGGCAAGACGACTATGGCGACGACATCAACGCCCGTTCGTGCATGACCAATCTCCTTGCTGGCGGTTCTTGCTACATGCCCGACACCACGGGCCGCAACGTGCCCATCGAACTCTCGCTGGCAATACACAGTGATGCCGGCTATACCACTGACGGCAAGACCCATACCGGCACCTTGGCCGTCTGTACCACTTATCTTAACGACAGCATCCTCAATACAGGCCGCAGTCGTCTGGCCTCTCGCGACCTTGCCGACGAACTGCTCACTGTTATCCCTAATGAGATGCAGGCCATCTACCATGAGTGGCAGCGCAGAGAACTCTTCGACCGCAACTATTCAGAGAGCCGAGTGCCCGAGGTACCCAGTGCCATACTGGAAACGATGTCTCATCAGAACTTTGCCGACATGCGCTTTGGCCAGGATCCAAACTTCCGCTTCAATCTCGCACGCAGCATCTACAAGACACTCTTACGCTACATCTGCCGAATGCACCATGTGCCCTATGTCGTATCGCCTCTGACACCAGACCATGTCTATGTCATCCTTACAAACAAAGGGGAGGCAGAGGTCCATTGGACTGCTGTAGAAGACCCGCTTGAGTCTACTGCCAAGCCTACAGGATATATCGTCTATACAGCCACAGGCAGAAGCGGATTCGACAACGGACAATACATCAAGGGTCGTGGACATAATAGCGTGAAGATTCCCATCGTACCTGGTCGCCAGTACTCTTTCCGTGTAGCAGCTGTCAATGAAGGTGGAGAGAGCTTCCCCAGCGAGGTGGTGTCGTGTTACTTCACTCCTGATGCAGAAAAGACAGTACTCATCGTCAACGGCTTCCATCGTCTCTCTTCTCCTGCCGTCCGGGATAATTCTGCCGAACAAGGCTTCGACCTTGATTACGATGCAGGTGTCACCTATGGGCGTACGGCAGGCTGGCTGGGCTATCAGACGTGTTTCAATAAGTCAGCCATGGGAAAGGAGACTACAGACGGACTCGGCTATACTGACGAGACACTCGCTGGACAGTTTATCGCCGGCAACGATTTCAATTATATCCGCACCCATGCTGACGCTATTGCCAACACCCAGCAGTACAACATCGTGAGTTGTTCATCAGAGGCATTAGAGACCAACGAGGTGATCCCACTGAAATACGATATGATCGACCTCATTCTCGGCTTGGAGAAGAACGACGGCCATTCCCTGCGCCCCTATCAAGCCTTCTCGCCAATGCTGCGCCAGCATCTGCAACTCTTCACCTCGCGCGGTGGAGCCTTGCTCGTAAGCGGCTCCTATGTTGGTGCAGATATGCGCATGCCTGCCGATCGCCGATACCTCGAAGAGGTACTTAAATGCAACTATCTGGGTACTGATGCCGACACCCTGCGCCGTAACACGATCAGCGGCCTGGGCACCACCTTCGCTTTCCACCGTCAGCTCAACGACCGCCACTATGCCGCTACCCATCCTGATGTGCTGCAGCCTATGGCTCCAGCATTCTGTGCGATGCGCTATGCCGATCAGCAGAGTGCTTGCGTGGCATACGACGGCGCCGACTACAAGGCCATGACCATCGGATTCCCCTTCGAGTGCATCAAGGAGGAGTATGTGCGCTTTGCCTTGATGCGAGGTATTCTGAAATTCCTATTACATTAATTAATTTATAACTAAAAGCTAACAATATGAAGATTCAAACAAATTCCTCCGGCACACGGAGCATCGAGATCCATGAAAGTCATCTACAGACCATTGAGAAGTACCAACTGTTTCGTGACCTTATCGACTCAAACGGTTATGTTGATGAACAAGTATTAGACAAGCTGAAACTGAATGTACGTGCCTTGCTTGAGGCACAGGCGGGCCTCGACAAAGACCTGCTCGACCTTTGTCTTGATGTGATCTATCATCCGAACATGAAGGCTTTCGGCCTGCAACAGCTCGTGCTGCTTTACATTAACTGGAAAGACAAAGGCAACGACAGCCTTGGTTCTACGACAAGGGCTTTTCAAGGAACGCCGTTTAATTGAGGACTCATAATAAAGAGTTAGGATTTGGATAGTTATAGACTGACAGATTTCCTGCCAACAACGAAGAAGGAACTCGACCTCCGTGGATGGACGGAGGTCGATGTAATCCTTTTCTCTGGCGATGCGTATATCGATCACCCCTCATTCGGTGCAGCAGTCATAGGCCGTACTTTAGAATCCGCAGGATACAAGGTAGCTATCGTGCCACAGCCCGACTGGCATGGAGACTATCGCGACTTCAAGAAGTTGGGGCGCCCTCGGCTTTTCTTTGGCATTGCTCCTGGCTGCATGGACTCAATGGTGAACAAGTACACGGCCAACCGTCGTCTGCGCTCAGAAGATGCCTATTCGCCTGATGGCCGTCACGACCTGCGACCAGAATACCCCACTATCGTCTATACAAAGATCCTGAAACAGCTCTTCCCTGACGTGCCTGTCGTCTTGGGTGGCATCGAGGCATCCCTCCGTCGTCTCACTCATTATGACTACTGGCAAGATAAGCTAATGCCCTGCATCCTCTGTGACTCAGGGGCCGACATGATTACCTATGGTATGGGTGAGAAACCGACGCTTGAATTAGCCAGGCGGCTCAACGAGGGTGAACACATCAGCAACATCCGCGACATTCCACAGACGGTATATCTCTCGCACAAAGATGACATCCCTGACGGAATCCGCGAAAATGACATCGTGCTTCACAGTCACCAGGAATGTCTGAGCGACAAGCGAGCTCAAGCCGAGAATTTCCGGCATATTGAGGAGCAGTCGAACATGATTCATGCAAGCCGACTCCTTCAGGAGGTTTCCAATGGTGCAGGAGGCTATAAGAATGCTGTCTATGCTGTGGTTAATCCTCCATACCCCCCAATGACAACTGAAGAACTCGATGCCTCTTTCGACCTGCCCTACACCAGACAGCCCCATCCGAAGTACAAGGGGAAGCGCATCCCTGCCTACGACATGATCAAGCATAGTGTCAACATCCATCGCGGATGCTTTGGAGGCTGTGCTTTCTGCACCATCTCTGCGCATCAGGGGAAGTTCATCTCATGCCGCTCAAAGGAGAGTATCTTAAAAGAGGTGAAACGCGTGATGGAGATGCCTGATTTCAAGGGTTATCTCTCTGACCTCGGCGGCCCTTCTGCCAACATGTATGGCATGTCTGGCAAGAACAAGCATGCCTGCGAGAAGTGCCGTCGCCCCAGCTGCATCCATCCCCAGATATGTCCGAATCTCAATACTGACCACTCCAAACTGCTCGACATTTACCACGCCGTCGACGCCATACCAGGCATCAAGCGCAGCTTCATCGGCAGTGGGGTGCGCTACGATCTGCTGCTACACCGCAGTCAGGACGAGGCTGCCAACAAGGCTGCACAGGAGTACACGCGCGAGCTGATCTGCCGTCACGTCAGCGGTCGTCTGAAGGTAGCACCAGAGCATACCAGCGACCGTGTACTGAAGCTGATGCGTAAACCGTCGTTCCAGCAGTTCTATGAGTTCAAGCGCCAGTTTGACCGTATCAATCGCGAAGAGAATCTCCACCAGCAGATCATCCCTTATTTCATCTCCTCCCACCCAGGCTGCAAGGAGGAAGATATGGCAGAACTTGCCGTCATCACCAAAGGTCTCGACTTCCATCTGGAACAGGTACAAGACTTCACTCCCACGCCGATGACCATCGCTACAGAAACGTGGTACACAGGCTACGACCCCTACACCCTGGAGCCCGTCTTCAGTGCGAAGTCTCAGAAGGAGAAACTCGCCCAGCGGCAGTATTTCTTCTGGTACAAGCCCGAGGAACGCCGCAACATCGAGCAGAGCCTCCGTCGCATTGGTCGGCCAGACCTCATCAAGAAGCTCTACGTCTCTTCTCCCTCCCACCACTTACCTCTTACTTCTAATGAATATCATCGAGCAAAGCCTCACGCCGAAGAGCCCCCAAAAGAAAAGCGAGGACGGAATCGTCATCACAAATGACTTTATCGCCGTGATCGACGGCAGCACCTCAAAGGCTACCCGCCAATGGAGCCGCCGACTGTCGAACGGCTGCTATGCGATGACCATCGTCAGCCGCATCATCCGAAGGATGCCTGCAGAGACTTCGTGCCACCAGTTCTGCGTGAGTGCGACAAAGGCTATCCGTGACGTCTACCTGCCGTTCTGGAAGATTGCTGGCCGACAATCTACGGCAGAAACTCTCGCCATGCACCCAGAAGAACGTCTCTGCGCTTCAGCCGTTGTCTACTCCAACCGCCGACGCGAGATATGGCTCGTGGGCGACTGCCAGTGCCTGATTGGAGGCGAGTTGTGCGAGAATCCCAAGCCCTACGAGCAAACGCTAGCTGAACACCGTGCTGAGCGAGCCCGACAACTGTTGTCTGAGGGGATGACTGTTGACGAACTCCTTGCCAACGACCAGGCTCGTGCTGCCATCATTCCTGAGATGCTACAGGAAATGAAGAACCAGAACAAGACCTATGCTGTCATCGACGGCTTTCCTATCCCGGAGACCTGTGTGCCGATAATCACACTCGACTTCCGTCCCTGGGAGATCGTTCTCGCCACAGACGGCTACCCCTTCCTCTGCACTACGCTAAAGGAATCAGAAGAGAAGCTCAAAACTCAAAGGCGAACCGACCCGCTTAATATCGACCGCTTCCTGGCCACAAAGGGCTTCACCCCTGGCAGCAATAGCTTCGATGACCGCACTTATGTAAGATTTACCGTCTAAAATTTGGATATTAAGGAAATTATCACTACCTTTGCACCCGCAAACAGCAAAAGGTCGGTTCCGTAGCTCAGCTGGATAGAGCAACTGCCTTCTAAGCAGTAGGTCTCGGGTTCGAATCCCGACGGAATCACTGAGATTGTCGCTAACAAGCTAAGAAAGAGCTGGTTAGCGATCTTTTTATATATCAGCTTACTTACTGGCTGGAGCTATCTCCGTAGCACTATAATTGATCTTCAGCGCATAGGCCTGCTGAAGGGCTTGTTTTACGTCGCTGACAAGCCCCATAGGCGCACGACGGTCAGCACGGAAATTGACGGTGAGCCGCTCAGCATTCTCTGGCGACAATTTTTTCCTGATAGCCTGTATACGGGCAGGAATCTCAGCAGGCGACACGATATCACCATCCAGCTGTACCAGCCAGTCGCGTTCATTTAATTTCCTCTCGTCTTTTACATCTAACGCCCCCTCATCTCTTCCTATATAGATATTCACATTCGAGGGATGGCCCACCTGCTTTTTCACCTCTTTGCCAGCAGGCACCTCGAGGCGCACCTTCACCTCGTCGCTCCGCATATGGGTGACGATCATGAAGAAAAAGAGTACTGTGAAGATCAGATCGGGCATCGAGGCCACGTTCAGTGAAGGTACCCCATGCTGACGACGGTTATGAAACATGCTGCGCATTGGCCTCATGGCATACCTCCTTTCTCAGCAGTTATCGGTGTTTCGCTAATGCGTTGGGGATAATAGTCGTTGGTGAGCGTCCGTTCGTCGGAAGTCAGACTGCTGTAGGGTTTGCCGAAACGGCGCTGGGCATACTGTTCGCGCAACTGGTGGTAGGCGGCCACGATGGCATCCTGCATGTGGAAATATGCTTCGTAGGTAGTCGCCCTATCGGCCTGTACCGTCACTACGTGGTCTGTTCTGTTCACAGAGGCTATAGCCACGACGGCCTCCGATAGTTGTTCATAGGTCACGGGGTTACCGTCGCAGGTGAGATGGTCGTCGGCATCGAGCTCTACACGCACCACGAGGTCTTTGTTCACGTCCTGCGGCTTGGCGTTCTCCATGGGTGGAGGGGCCAGTTGGCGCATAAGTCCTTTGTCCGTGTCCATCGACGATGTCACGAGGAAGAAGATTAGCAGCATGAACGAGATGTCTGCCGTCGACGTGGTGTTCAGCTCCGGAATCTGCTGACGAAAGCGCTTACGAAACATCCGATGACAAGGATTACTGAGGTATAGATAAACATGTCTGTAACCTTCAGCCAGAACACGCTGGTGAAGGGCTGGCCGTTTGTAATGACGGGCTCAGAGGATCCCAAGAGGAACGTGACGAGCAGGCAGCCTACCAGTGCGACGAGCACACACCACCCTATCCTGCCTGCTGGCACACGATTAGCGATATCATCGCCTTTGCGGCGTGTACGCATGCCGTGCCACACGCTATAGGCCGTTACCGCCAGCGCAGCAGCCAACACAGCGTACATCAGCACAAGCACAAGATCAACATAGCTCATAGTTTATTGTCCCCTCTTCATTCTTCACTCTTCATTTTTCCCTTATACTCCGTGATCAGGTCGAGTAGCGTGATAGCCGACTCCTCCATCTGAGCCGTCAGGCGCTCGATCTTAGAGAGGATATAGCTATAGAAGAGCTGCAGTATCAAGGCCACCACGATACCGAAGATTGTTGTGATGAGTGCCACCTTCATACCGCGGGCCACGATGGTAGGACCGATGTCGCCGGCCTGCTGAATCTGGTCGAAGGCCATCACCATACCTATCACCGTACCGAGGAATCCCAGCGAAGGAGCCATCGCGATGAACAGTTTGATCCACGAACAGCCTTTCTCCAGGTTAGCAGCCAGCAAGCCGCCGTAATTTGTCACAGAGCGCTCGATGGCATCCATCGACTGGTGGATGTGTAGCAGCCCCTGGTAACACACGCTGGCCACCGGTCCCCGCGTATTGCGGCAGAGGGCCTTCGCCCCCTCCACATCGTCTTGTTTCAACAGTCGCTCAATATCCTCCATCAGCCGGTAAGATTTTATTTCCGACAGTGTCAGATAGATGATACGCTCGATACAGAAGGCCAGACCGAGCACCAGGGCGAGAGCCACGAGCGACATGAAGCCAGCGTTGCCGTCGATGAACTTCGTTTTCAGCTGCTTATGAAATCCCCCCTCTTCAGGGTCGGTATCAGCCATGCCATCAGCCAGCAGTACCTCTGTCAGCGAGTCGGCCTGCGCCAGCGAGTCGGTTATTGCCAGCGAATCGGCTTGTGCTGACAAGGTCTGTGTAAAGCCAGTCAAACCTATCATCACAAGCAGGATAGTTATTTTTTTCTTCATCAGTCTTCGTTCGTTGAAAGATTCTTTTAAAAACTGATGCAAAGGTACATATTTAGAGCGAACCTTCCAAATATTTTCTCAATTTTTATGTTTTCTTTCTCCTCGCTCCTCAGCATGGGCTTGTAGATATTACAATACCTACTTCTTGCTAATCGCGATTCATTAGGATCTCTACATATCACCATGACGAAACCCTCTGTTTTGAGTATTGTGCCGTCGATTATTTTGTCGTACCTTTGCACCCGGGATTTCTAACCATTCCAGATAAGACAGAATGCATGCAACTGATAACCGAGAAGGTACAATCATGATAATAATTCATAAAGAGTATTTGTTTAGTTTAGTAGGGGAAGGCTTGCCGTGAGGCAAGCCCTTTTCATCCTATCCTTCCTCCATCTTACATATTCGCCGGGTTTCTCGTCGTGCCTCCTTCCAACGTGGGAAATATTTGTCCATCAACGCATGGAAACGGGCATTGTGGCTGGGTTCCAACAGATGGCACAGCTCATGCACCACGACATGCTCCACACACCATTCAGGCAACAGCAACAGATAGACAGAGAAGCAGATGCTTCGATTCTTGACGTTGCACACACCCCAACGGGAAATCATCGCCTTGTAATAGACCAAGGAGGACCGCACACCCATCTCTCTTGAGTGGCGTTCCACCATTGGTTCTATCAAGGTTTTCAGCCGCCGGAGGGCATCTTCTGTCTGTTCTCTCGTCTTTAGTGGCAACTGATTATAGAACTTTGCACGACGTGTCTGGCGCTCGTAGGCCTTCTTACGTGCCTCCGCTATCCATTCACGGTGCTCCTCTATAAACCGCTCCACCTCCTGCTTCGGCATACCGATAGGAGCCGACACATGCACATCACCATTCTTCACAATACGCATCGACAACCTGCTGGTTCGCCTATATGTCACCTGTATTGCCATGCCTTTAACGTTCTAGGATAATTACAGTCTTACTTCTGGCACTACCTGACCGTCGAACAGATTGATAATGCGCTGGGCATAGCCGGCATCGCGCTCCGAGTGTGTCACCATCAGCACGGTGGTGCCCTCCTGGTTCAGTTGGGTGAGCAGTTGCATCACCTCGAGGCCATTCTTCGAGTCGAGGTTACCCGTGGGCTCGTCGGCCAGGATCAGTTTCGGGTTCATCACCACAGCACGGGCAATGGCCACGCGCTGCTGCTGACCACCGCTGAGCTGCTGAGGGAAGTGGTGGGCACGGTGGCTGATGGCCATGCGACGCAGCACCTCCTCTACCCTTGCCCGCCGTTCCTTCTTGGGCACGCCGAGATAGGTCAGCGGCAGTTCCACGTTCTCCTCGACATTGAGTTCGTCGATCAGGTTGAAGCTCTGGAACACGAAGCCTATCTGACCCTTGCGTACCGCCGTGCGCTGGCTCTCCTTCAGTGTACCTACCTCCTGTCCGTCGAGCCAATACTTGCCACCGGTGGGATTGTCGAGCAGGCCCAGGATGTTGAGCAACGTTGACTTACCACAGCCCGACGGCCCCATGATGGCCACGAACTCACCTTTCTTCACTTCGAACGATACGCCCCCGAGGGCCACGGTCTCCACCTCTTCCGTGCGGAACACCTTCTGAATGTTTTCTAACTTGATCATCATGATTATTTACTATTTACAGATTTACTATTTACTACTTATTTACGATTTTATTATTTGACTATTAATTCTGTCATAAGATAGTTTACTAAATCGCAGCGAGCCAGCTCCTGATATCGTCTGTCTACATGGGTTTAACCTTGTTAACCGCCGTCATAGTTTGGCTATACAAGCAACTCCCGTTGTACCGACAGTTAATGATGAAGCAGGTAAACATGATGTGTACATGAACATATAGGAACTGAACTCGATGCGAATTGTACATATTATTCTGTCTTGATGTTGTTAATCGGATTCTCAGAAGCAGCGCGCCAACTCTGGATGATGACGGTGAGCAGGGAGATGATGAGGCATGCCGAGCCGGCAACAGCGAATATCCAGGGGCTGAGCGCGATGCGATAAGAGAAGTTCGAGAGCCAGTCGCTCATGATATACCACGAGATAGGTACGGCGATGACAAACGAAATCAGCATGGGCACGGAGAAGGTGCGGAGCATCAGCAACAGTACCTCGCCCGATGTCGAGCCCATCACCTTGCGAATGGCTATGTCCTTCTGCCGCTGACGGATGAAGAAGAGCGACAACCCCACGTAGCCCAACACCGAGATGACGATGGCAATGAGGGTGAAAAGTGTGATGATTTTCAACGTGTTCTGCTGGTCCTCGAAAGTTTCGGAGATACCCTCTTCCAAACTGCTGACATACCAAACCAATTCTTCTTCAGAGACACCCAGTCCTCTCAGCATTTCGTCGAAAGCGGTCTTCGC
>OCTW011415105.1_pt1 | contig 17298 bp, 10 predicted proteins | sample 1539671 | NCBI WGS metagenome assembly OCTW01 (sample SAMN02144230, study PRJEB22623) | gut metagenome | biome: sheep rumen | host: Ovis aries | place: New Zealand
AGTATCTGTAATATTAGTATTAGTACTATCAGTATCTGTAATATTAGTATTAGTACTATTAGTATTAGTACTGTTAGTATCACTAGTACTATTAGTATTAGTACTATTAGAAATCACAGTTTGATTTCCAGGATTATTTGGATTCGTAGAGGTTCCATTACCTCCAGTACTATTACCATCATTTACTGTGGTACCATTACCTGTTGATGAGCCAGAAGTCCCATTACCTCCAGTACTATTACCATCAGCATCATTACCTTCTTCACCAGACCCAGTTTCTCCTGTTCCATTTAATGATCCATTACTATTAGGATTAGAACTATGTCCATCTTCAAAGAATGTTTTATCTTGTGTGGCTTGATATAATTTCATTTTTAATTGTGATAAAATATCGGGATTAATATATTTTAGAGACCAATCCATCATTAATATGTTTCCACAGCTACAATCACAACATGCAACTCCATTATCTACAATTAATTGACCCCACATATTAGCAATTTTCTTAAGTGTACTCTCATCTGTTTTCCAAAAACCATCATAAGCTGTTGTTAACAAGGTTCCTGTTATAGATATCATAGCATATGAATTATAACCTGTTGTTAAGAAGTTAGTTACTCCGATATCATATCGATCATTTACATAAACATCTACAACTGTATCCCACATATAATTTGTAATAGTATCTGATGCGGTCCATTGCCATCCGTATAAATTAGATACAAATCTTGACATATATCCTGCACCAGCATAAGATTCATTCATCATGCCTATAATCCATGATGGATTGAAATATCTTGAATTTAATTCCCTACTTAAATATTTTGTTAGATTATAATAGGATGCTTCTTCAGTATTTCCATACCTTAAAATGTTAAATGAAATAGTATCCTTATTTAAATACATCATTAAATTATAGAGTCCACCCCAATAATCAAAGTAGTCATCATTATCTATTACACCATATAAATTAGTATTTCTTGAGGTTAATAATGTTTTTGTACCTGTTAGTACTGTTTTTAATACTTCAGAATTATATTCACCCCAGGAATTACTTGAATAAATGTAACCCATACGATTAAGATATTTTTGTGCTAAATCTTCACTATCATTAAATGTCCAACTTTGTCTTACTGCTTGACTTATTAATGCACCATAATCATTTTCTGGTGGTGCAAATATCCTATTAATTGCATATTCACCAGCTGTTTTTGCATCATAACCTAAATCCATATAATGTATAAAGTCTATTGCCCAATCATATGCTACATAATTATCTTCAAATGATTCATTTGATGCACCATAATAACCAATAGATTCCATTATAGGATCTATTGCAAGTGTTAAATTTTCACCATATGCTTCTTTAAGTACTTCATTATTAATTATTGTATAATATGATCTAGATAAGGCTACTCTAAATGATTTATCCATTAAACCTACTTGTCTACTGTATAAATCTCTAAAGTTACCATCTAATATAACAACCACATCAATACGTTTTCCTGAAAATCCTTCTGGACGTTCAATATCTTCTAATTCGATATAAGCAGGAGTTTCTTTTAATTTTTTACCATCAACCCCTGCACTAGGTGAACTTGTCCATTCTGGTTTTACACCTAATAATCTTAGAACCATACTTATTAATTCACCATCATCTCTTGCTGTTTCAGTATCCCAAATACCCACAACTATTTTTTTAGTTGTATTATTTATCGTACTTAATGCTAAATCCAAGAGTTCTATTGATTTATTATAAGCTTTTTGTGTAGGTATTTCTGTTGATTGATCTTCATAGAAATTTTTTCCTGTTGGTAATGAAAGTGGATTATTTACAGGATCATTTCCTGTTCCAGGTAATACATATCCACAATTCAATGCATTTAAAAAAGCATTTATTTCATTAGTCGTTGAATATTGTATGGATTGAATATATTTTTTTGCTAATTCAAATGATTTTATTAATCCCTCTGATGGAGAACCATTTATATTTCTTTTTATTACGTCCTCTGAATTATTTGATTCAATTAATTGGTTCATCAATTCTACTGCTTTATCTTGTATTATACTTTGCTGTAGAGAAATCAATTGTGAATATGATTTATTATAAGTTATCAAGGATAATTCTTCAAAGAGATTAGTTGTTTCTCCTGCATTATTATATTCAAAATCTACTGACAACATGGATGTTGCAAGTAATGCTACTTCATAATCACTCCAAGTCTCTCCCAGTACATGTAATCCACATGGATACATTGTTCCTACTATTTCTTCAAGATACTGATATGTTTGAGTGATTAACTCTTCATCTGATAATAAATCAACTACTACACCCATATCTCTATCATATTCATTATCTACGATTATTTTTCGCATTTGTTGTAATAATTCTCCTTTATCATTTTCATCATTAGGATCATCATACTGTTCAAGTAAAATATTTAATAGTGATAAATTACCATATAAACTTGTAAAAGTCATTGGTGGGGTTAAATGATCAATTATCACAGCGTATCCTCTACGTTTAGCTGTTAAACCTTCAGATACACCATCAACTTCATAGAAATATATTTGAGGTATGGAACCAGTTAATACCGTTGTAAAATCATTATAATCTTCCATTACTTCTTTACCTGACATCCATTCATGAGTTGCATGTCTTCCAATAAATACCATACTATTGTATTTTTTTTCTTGTAAATATGCATAGAATGCTAGATATTGATAGTGAGGTGGAACTATACTGTTGTGATATAATTGTTCACTGTTTCCTTCCCAACCTCTTTGAGGTTCAGGTCCTATAAAAATATTACCATATTGAATTCCCGGAAGCACAAAGTATTTTGTATTATTTCTTTCCACTACCATTATATTTCCAGGAAATTCACCCCATCCAGATAATCCAGATATATTCAATGAAAGGAATTCTTCTTTGTACTCTAAATATAAATCATGATAACTTTCATTACCAGTTAAAACGTATTGTTTTAAGATATTTACTATATTATCTATTAGTGGTAATGCTACTGAATTCATGTTTGATGGAATTAAATTAATTACACCTTTATACCAAGTACTAATTTCATCAGTATAATTTTTATAATTATTAATCACTGCCTTCTTACACATTGCTCCAATATATGCAATTGGACCTTCTTCAATTGTTAATTTATTAATATCATCCAGTTTATTATACCATTGCTTAAATTCATCTACAGAGTATAATATAACCCCCGGAGTATCTAATAATGAATTAATATCCTCATCAGACAAATCAGATAAGTTTAATTGATAAGTGTTATTTACTTGATATCCATAAATTTCATTATATGAACTTTCTGAGAAATCAGCCATTACTTCTACTAAACCATTTGCCCAATTTGCCACATTTGTACCTTGTGATAATATTTGTGCCATTAATATCGTTGAATTACTTGGTATGTTTTTTACATCATATCCATTATCTTTTAAGATGTGAAGTAGATTATAAATACTTTCTACAGGATCCAAATAACTTGCTCCAACATTTTGTTTTCCTGGAGGATAATTATAATAAATTAAAGATATTTTTTTATCAGAATTTGATAATTTCTTTAACAATACCCAATTATAAACACTATTAGCTAATAGATTAATATTACCTTCATATGGAACATATCCACTGATGGATGCTCCAGTTATACTATCGATATCATATCCATAACCACCAACAAATATAGGTGTGATTGAACCTTGAGCTTCACTAATTGTAATATGCCACCATTTGTCTCCTGTTAAAGTACCGAGACCTGTTGATCCTAATTGATATTCTATGTTACTAATATAATCAGAATGCACTGCTTTAAGTATTGGAACATTTAAAGCTTCAAAAAATGAAGACACACTTGCAAAGTTTGTTCCACCAAGCCCATATGCAACCATATTTATAAGAGCATCTATACGAACTTCATATTTAGAGGGGTTATTTATGAAGTCAGTTATGTTATTTCCATTAGTAAATGATTTAAACATCACTTCTAATTGTTCTGTAGTAGCTCCATAAGCTACAATAGGAATTACATTTATTCCTAAATCTTCAAGAGATTTAATTATTGAATAGTATGTTTGTAATTGTTGAGAATCAACATACATTGTACTTTCAAGAATTCCTACGGAAGGTTGACCAGAAACAAAATAATCATCCATATACTCCTCAATGCCGGAACACCAAGATCCATTATCATCCATATAAGAGTACCATTTTTCTCTATAAATACCAAAATATGGTTCATTAAGAGTTTCAGGAGGATTATTATAAGATTTTTCATAAATTTTTGAATTAAAACTATTCAATAACCATAACATCATATTTTTATGAGAGTCTACTGTATTCATTACTTTATAAAGCTGTGCTTTATTATATAATTGAGGAATATTATTATTTGAAGAAAGATATGATTTTACATTTGAATATGATAATCCCCGTGTAGTATTTGAATAATAATTTAATAAATCTCCCTGATTAATATCATTTATTGATAAAATCAAATCATTTCCTTTGACTTTAAAAAATGAATATTTCATTAAATCTACTAAACTTGCAGTTGTAGAGGCTGCTGGTTCTAACATTAAGAATATTTTATTGTGTTTATTATTAAATACGCTTTTATTACTTAATAAAAATGAATTAATTGTTTCAGAAACTGATGAACTTAACCAATCACCTATAAATATATCGCAAGATTGGAGATAAGACAGTAATTCATTGTTAGACATTTCAGCTACTTGATTATTAGTTCTAATTTGAATTAAAACTTTATCACCATAATACTCAAGAATTTCCTTAGTTGCCTGATTATATGAATTTACCCCTGAATTATCACTAATAATAAATAATAATAGTTTATTTGGATTGGTAACTATTATTGATTCCTCAATAACATTATCATCATATTCTATTTCCAAATCATCCCCATTTTGAGTTAAATTAATTCTAATAGTATATGTACCATAACTACTTGGAACCCATATGAATGAAACATTATAAGTTTCATTAATTTCAAGAACAGGAATAGTTAAGTTTTTTAATAAAGTTGAATCATTTAATATATCAGCATAAACACTTAATACTGCTGAATTTGAATGAGAATATCCTTCGTTAGTAATCATGAATGAAATTACATCTTCTGTATTATAAGAATGATTACCTTCTATTTTTAAAGAAGAAATATTTAAATCAGAATACCGACCATTTATGACTGAGAATTGCTCTGTATAATTATTATTCGTTGAATCAACTTCAGTTATTACATTGCTATCCAATGTTATATTTATTATTGAATATCCAATATCCAAATTTAAATCATCTGTAAAATATATTGTAGTTGATTTTTTTCCTTCTAAATTTTCAACTTCTTTAGTATATACATTATCACCAATACTTAATGTTACATTAAATGCTTTTGCATTAAGCAATCCTATATTTTTTATTTTAACAGATATGTTATTAGGCATGTCAGCTAATAAATGACCATTATATTCAGAATAATTTTGATTTACTGTTACATCTTCAACTATCAAATCAGGTAAATTAGCTATTGTAGTATAATTTACCACTAATGTAGATAAAATAATTTTATAATAACTACCCATCCTATGATAATCTAATTGATTCTCATACCCGATTTTATAGTAGTCTGTAACATCCCACATTGATGTTCCAGCATAACCTGCTTGAGGAGATGTATATTCCAAGGTATGATTATTGAATTGATATAAACCATTTACACTTGCTAAATAGTATAATTTAAGTTCTGCGTTATTAACTATAACTCCTGAATTAACAGGTTCAAATTTGGTTGTACCTACATAACCATCCTCATTAGCAACATCATGACCTAAATTTATAATATATTTATATTCATCATAATCTGAGTCATTATATGATACTATCAAAGAAGCCATTTTAACTGTTGCAAAACCTGAATTACTTAGCAATATTTTCACTACATTTGCATTAGTAGAAATATCATCTTTAACATCATAATGAAATACATAATCACTTGTCACACGTGAAATATTACTATTTAAATAAACTACCCCCGAATCATCATAAGTTGAACTTAATCTTTCATTACATAAAATATGACCATTAAATGAAATATAACAATCTATAGGATAATTCGCATGCATATTACCAATATATACTCCTATAACAAGATGTGCAGAGTTTACATCAGTAATATTATTAGATAATGGTGCAAACACATATGTGACATTTTTATCTTCAAAACTTACTTCTAAATTATCTAAATAATTATCTTCATAATTTGATTGATTAAATTGATCTGAAGCATTATCAACATTAGAATCGGAAGTTATTGTATCCGAATAATCAACATTTACTCCTTTAGAATCATACCCATAGTAAGTATCACTATATAAACCACCAGTTACCGTACCTTCATCAATAGTAGTTAAATTTTCACCAATGAATGTTGTATCTGCACAGACACTATTTGAACAAATAAGAGCTGAAATAAATACTAAAAAGATAAACAGTGCTTTTTTACTTTTATTTATATCAACTCTCAATATTACCACCTCCTTAGATCTACAAGATTATAATTAACTTTGAACCATAACTAATTTTCCCGTTTCAGAATCTTCATACACACTTCCAACTTTAGAATAACCAGAACCTGAACTATCACTTTTCATAATATTATCATCAATTTCTTGACCCTGTGTTACATTAAAAGTTTCTTGATGCTGATCACTTTGTACATGAGTTGTAGATGAATTAGTAATATCCATACCGGTTGAAGTTATTGCTAAAATCAAAAATCCAACTGCTAGCACTAACATTATGTCAACCATATTTGTTAGACCTGAAGTTGGGTCAGAACTATCACTTTCTGGGAAATTTACGTCGTCTCCTTTTCTAAGCATATTCAACACCTAAAATAGCTTCTGATATAGTATATATTGTTGATATTTCATCTTCATACCAAGCTCTTCGAATTTTAGATATGAAAAATGCTACTAATGAAACACTTAATCCAACGGTTGTTGTATTAAACGCTATAATAAGTTGAGTAGATAATGTTACTATATCTCCCCCTCCTAAAGATGCCAATCCTGGACCAAGTGGAATTAATGTACCTAACAATCCACATCCTGAACTTACTTTAGATATAATATCAGTTTTTCTTAGAGTTTTAGCTTTTTTTGATTTGTAAGATTCAATGATTTTTCTAACATATGCTTCTCTTGTATCTTTCTTAAGAGAGTAAGTACCTACAATCCTAAAAAATAATTCTTTATTGTTATCACTTAAATTGCTTTGCTCTATATAATCATTTATTTCTTCTGATGATTTTGAAAAATTTATACCATTTATTATATTATCTAACTCTTCATCTGATAATTTAGAATAATTGGTGTATTCTGAAATAATATTTCCAATCTCTATTAAGATTAAAATTACAAATACAATTAATAAAACCATCACAGGCAGTTCCAAACTTTGTGCTATAACATCAAGTATTGTAGACAAAACTCCACTACCAGCTATTGTCACCATTTTTATTCTCCTTATTTATTAATGAATTACTATATTTTCTTTTATTAATAAATACACTAATTCCTATAATTAGGAACATTACTAAAACCATTATTAAAACACTTAATGGTGAATTTATAGTAATTGGATGTGTTTCTTGAGCGAAAGCTGTTCCTATATTTGGTAAAATAATCATTGCTATGATAAAGTATAAACCTACAAACATCATAAAATTACCTAAAACAACCGAATATGGTTTTTTAATAACTTTTACTATTTGTTCTGATAAAAAATAGCATATAACTATTAATACCATCAATAATATTCCAGAATAACTTCCAACTATTGCTGCTGAGATTCCTATTATAGGAGAAACCACAATTATTGAACCTATTACTGCAGCAACACAACAAGGACATGGCACTACCATCGCTAAAGATGTTGCACTTGAATGATCTTTGTGATTTTGTTTCCATTGTTTTATTGTGTCAAAACCTGCATAGAATATTATTATAGACATGATTCCAAACAAAACATTACTGTATTGTGATACTATCTGATATATAATATCAATATATGGTTGACAAATTATAGACAAACCTATGATTGAAAATCCAGTTGTTAATGTTAAAATTAATGCATATGATTTTTTTAAATTAGCAAAACCCATAGCAAGACCTATTTTAACACTAAATACTATGATTACAGACAATATTCCAAATCGCCACAATGATTCTATAATAATACCACATCCTGTTATTAACAAAAACACAATAATCAATAAAAAGTAATACTTTTTTGATACTCTTTATTATTCTATATTTAATTAATTATCTTTAATATATTTTTCACAATGCCCTCAACTTAATAGGTTATTATTTTTGATATTGTAAAATAGTAAAGGCTTTTTTATGAAAGCAAAATATAATTGTTATTACCTTATGACGAACAATTTTTACATTTAAATGGAAAAAGACATTACAGATTAACTATTTATGACTCTGTTAATGAGATTCCAATAATCGAAAAAATAGTACAAAACAGATCATCAACCATGATAAAAAAAATTTATCAAAGAATCCCTAGAAAATAAACCAATAATAGCAAGGACAACTGACATATCCGATGTACCGAAAAATAGGGATGATTAAAACAAGACAACAGTTATGCATAATACACCAACTATATACACAAAATTAAAACATTACAAAAAGAAGTAACTTAACAAAAGAAGAAACAGAACTATACTCAATACTAAAAATTCAACAAAATATAAACAATACAGGTACTGTTCAGAATCTATGGGGATGTTTGTTTTTCATGATTGTTTTTGAAGAAGTTGTTGATTGGTTTTTTGTTTTGTAGTACGTTTCTGTGGATCCATTTTATTCTTGCACTTTTTAGTCTTCTTTTTAGTCCTTTTATTGTTCTGTATCGTCTTTTTAGTTGTTGTGGTAGTGTTGTTTTGAAGTATAATTCTATTATGTTGTTGGTTTTTGGTATTATTTCATTGTTTAGGAATTGTGTTAGTTCTTTGAAGTTTTTTTTCACTCTTTTGACACTAGTTGCTACTGAATCTGGTAAAAACTTTATATTATTAGTTAAGTGGGATAGGCGTCCTTTTGCTATGGTTATGTTTTCTGCTTTGAATATGTTGGAAATTCTTTCAAGATAATTGTTTAGTTCTTTTATTTGTTTTTTATCATGTTTAATTTGTTTTTTGATGTTTTTTACTTCTTGTTCTAGTTTTTTGATGTCGTCATGTAGTTTTTTCTGTTTTTAATCAGTTATTGGTCCAATTGTGGGTTTGTATTTTTCTAGTTTTTTATGTATTTTTTCGTTGATTTCTTCTAGTTTATGGTATTTACTCTTGTTTTTTCTGGTGAATCTTCTTATAACTGGATATATTTCCATTCCTACATTATATATCATATGGAAGACACATCTTTGTTGTATCATATTAAATTCTTTTATTATGTTGGGATATGCCATGTGTCCGTCTGTTATCATTATTTCATGAGGTATATTGTCCAGTATTTGATGAAAATATTTCTCAATAATTTCAGCATCAAAAAGTGTTGCATATTCCAGATAATCATCATAAGGATATTTTGTTTTTGCATCAATAATCATTAATCTGGACATATATTCACCATTTTGAGAAGGAAACTGTTCATCATAATGATATGTACCAGTATCTTTAAGATTTTCTTGTTCAACCATTTCTTCAATTTGATTTTCTTTTTCTTCAAGGTAAGAATCTGAAACTTTATTTTCATGATAAAATACTGTTGATTTTGGTAATGTGATGTCAAAAAGTGCTTCAAACAATTCTGACTTCTTTTCATAAGATTCTTCACCAATATCTGATAATTTAACACCCCACTCCTTAATAGTACAAGTATAATTAGAAGAACAATCAATAAATTTATTAAAATTGGTTACACGTCGATTGCCACAGTTTGGACAAGAATAATCCTTAACCCTGACATGAATACCATTAGGTTTACGAGTATGATAACCTTTAGAATGCAATTTACTACCACATTCCGAACATACATCATCAGTAAGAACATAAGTAACTTCAAAATCAAATAAACCCAACATTTTAAAGATTAATAAAAAATCAGGAGATAAACAATCAGGTAAAATAATTTCATCAACTTCATGAAAAACGATAGATTTAAGACAAGTTAAATCTAATATATTATTGGTAAGAGTTTTATTTGAGTACATAATAATATATATTACTCTTACCACTACTTATACACTTTTATGAACTCCAAATCAACAATATAAAATAAAGAAAGAACCATACAAATAAATAAGTTGATAAATACAAGATATTAAATAAAACATCACTCATCAAAGAGTATAATAAATAAAACAAATAACCACCAATAAAAACTAACATATAAAAACACAACTACTTTTAATTAAACAATAAACATCATTTAATCAACAAAAAATAAAAATAATTTATTATACCAAATATTAAAATAAAACAAGAATAACTAATCCCCATGAATATAGACAATACCCAATACATAAACAAATACAAAGAAATACTCAAAGTATTAAAACAATTCTGAAAAAACATATAATCAATTCATAGACAGATACTTAATGTACTTCAAAGACTCATTAATAGAAACATCCAATAAATTAGACAATTACTACAGAAACACAGATTCAAAAATAATAAAAAAACTATACAAAACCAGACATGAAATATTAATCTATTTATATTACCAAATAGCTGATTAAACCTATAAAAAAAGAAAAATATTTAAGTCTATAAAATTTACGGCTCAAAAAAAAAAGATTATGGTTTTGAGAAGTATTCATCAACTTTTTCATAAATCATATCTATTACTTTAGGCATTGATTTTTCAAGTGTTTCAGTTACTCCATATTCCACAAATGGTGATGATACTTTTTCTGGTTGACATGCAATTATATTTACATCTACACCATTTAATTCTTTTAATGGGTCCTGTACTGATATTGAATGAGGATCCTGATATTTTCCTGCTGGTACATCATCCAGTGAGAGTTCAGCTATTTCTCCAGGTTTTCCTCCGAAGTCTGCTATATCTATGATAATTATTTTTTTCCATTTGTCATTTGGTAGTGAAAATACATAGTATGGTGCACTTGTACCTGCATCTATTGTGATTACATTATCCGGTAATGGCCTATTTTCTATATTTTTTTCTATTTCCTGTATTGTTAATGGACCAAAACCATCATCTTTGTATAATACGTTTCCACATCCGACAATTAATAATTCTGCATCGTAAGCCAAAATAATAACTCCTTTAATATTCTTTTATTTAAACTATATACTTATTATATTAATTTTAGTATAATAATTTTTTTAAAAGATGGGGACATAACAAGTCCTTATCTTCTCTTCTTCATCTTCACTTAGAGGTTCTTTTAAATTAACATTATACCATGAAAGTTCAAATTTATTTGTAGCAGGATTAAGATATAATGCATAACCTTCAGTATTATCTTTCATTAACATAATCCATTTATCTGAACCCATCATAGTTTTATAAATTTTACAATTAAATTCATGTTTATCAGAATCATTAGAAAAATAAGCTTTAGTATTTGGAATATCAAACATCTCACAAGGTTTCAGATCAACATTCTTATATTCTTCAAGTAAAGATTCAAATTCACTAAAAGTCAAATTAAAATAAGAATTATCATCTTTAAATAAATTTAAAAAAACTTTATCATCAGTAATAATCATAATATCACAAAAAATTAAAAAAAGGTAAATCTAATGGGAGTTTAAATTATTTAGTTTTCTAAATGTTCCTTAACTTTATCAAAGAACCCTTTATTTACTTTTGAGATTTCTTCACCACTTTCATTAGCAAATTCAGTTAAAAGTTCTTTTTGTCTAGCAGATAATTTCTTAGGAACTACAACTTTAACTTTAACATAAAGATTACCCTTACCAGACCAGTTAACATGAGTTATACCCTGACCACGTAGTTTAAATGTTGATTCACTCTGAGTTCCGGCAGGTATTTTAAGAGACACGTCCCCATCAAGAGTAGGAACATCAACTTCTGCACCAAGACAAGCTGTAACATAACTTATTTGTAAATCATAGAATAAATCTCTTCCTTCACGTCTGAATAAATCATGTGGTTTTACTCTTATTGTTACATATAAATCTCCAGAAGGTGCACCATTAATACCATCATCACCTTCACCAGAAACTCTTAATCTAGAACCATTATCTACACCAGCAGGTATATTAAGAGAAATCTTGTTTGTAGTGGTTTTTAATCCGCTACCATGACATTCCTCACATGGTTTTTCAATGATTTGACCTTCACCCTTACATGATGGACATGGAGAAACCGTGGCAAATTGACCTAAAGGAGTATTCTGAACTTGTCTTACCTGTCCACTACCATTACACTGAGAACAGGTATTTGTAGAACTTCCAGGTTCTGCACGTGACCCGTTACATTTAGGACATGCTTTTTTGTGTCTGACATTTAAATCTTTAGATACACCCTCAGCGACTTCTTCAAGAGTTAATTCTAAAGTTTGTGAAAGATCTGCTCCTCTACCATTTGAAGAAGAACCACCTTGACCAAATCCAAATAAATCAAAGATGCTGCCAAAACCGCCACCACCAGATCCTCCAAAGCCAAATCCACGGAATATGTCTTCAAAGTTTATGTTATTAAATATGTCTTCCTGACTGAAGCCATCCATACCAGCATGACCATATTGATCATATCTTGCTCGTTTATCATCATCAGAAAGCACACCATATGCTTCACTTAATTCCTTGAATTTTTCTTCAGCTCCCGGATCATGATTAACATCAGGGTGGTATTTCATTGCTAATTTACGATATGCTTTTTTAATTGTTTTTTTATCAGCGTTTCTGTCAACGCCTAATACCTCATAATAATCTCTCTTATCTGCCATTATATTTACCTCTTATTAAATTTTAATTTAATTCAAAAAAAATAGTAAAAAAATCTCATAAGTCATATACTTATGAGTTTTAATGTTTATCCTATTAATTATTTGTTATTTTCCTGTTTTATAGCTAATTAATTCAAATAGTATAAACATAACGAAGTTTTATTCATATAATAATTCATAAATCATGTAGTATTATTTTATTTGTTCACATCTTTAATAATCTATGAATTTTATAATTCTAAAATTTCATTTACATATAATAGTAAATTCCCTTAATTTAATAGTATTATTAAATTTGATATTTTATTAAACGATAACTAACAAATGTTAAGAAAGTGAGATTAGGAGGTATCCCACTTTATTTAATCTCATTGTCTATTTATTTTTTTTCAAAATCTGCATCTATTGTATCATCATTGTTATCTTGTGTTGAATCCTGAGCTTGTTGCTGAGCTTGTTGCTGAGCTTGCTGTTCTTGTGCAGCTTGTTGATATATTTCTGCACCAATTTCTTGAATTGTTTTATCTAATTGATCAGATTTTTCTTTAATTAAGTCAACATCATCTTTTTCTATAGCATCTTTAAGTTCTTGTTGTTGATCTTTGAGTAATTTTTGTTTATCTTCAGATAATTGTTCTTTAAGTTCTTCTAAAGTTTTATCTGTAGTGTATACTAATGAATCTGCAGTATTTCTGATTTCAATTTCTTGTTGACGTTTTTTATCTTCTTCAGCATGTGCTTCTGCTTCTTTTACTTTCTGTTCAATTTCTTCATCAGATAATTTGTTTGATGAGGTAATTGTTATTTGTTGTTCTTTACCTGTACCTTTATCTTTTGCTGATACATTAATTATACCATTAGCATCAATATCAAATGTTACTTCAATTTGAGGAGTACCTCTAGGTGCAGATGGAATACCTACTAATTGGAATCTACCAAGAGTGGTGTTATCATTAGCCATAGGTCTTTCACCCTGAACAACGTGAATATCTACACTTGTTTGACCATCAGCTGCAGTTGTGAAAATTTGACTTTTCTTGGTTGGGATTGTAGTGTTACGATCTATGAGTTTTGTAGCTACTCCACCCATAGTTTCAATACCTAATGATAATGGAGTTACATCAAGTAATACTAAGTCATCAATTTCTCCTGCAAGTACTCCACCCTGGATAGCAGCACCAGATGCTACACATTCCATTGGATCAATACCTCTTTCTACTTTTTTACCAACAAATTTTTCAACATAAGCTTGAATAGAAGGCATTCTTGTAGGTCCACCAACTAAGATGATTTTGTCTATGTCACTAGTAGACATTTTTGCATCATCAATAGCCTGTTGAATAGGATTTCCACATTTTTGAATAATTGGATCAACAATTTCTTCAAGTTTAGCTCTTGTTAATGACATGTTTAAATGTAATGGACCAGCTTGAGTAGCTGTAATGAATGGTAAATTAATATCTGTAGTGAGAGTTGTAGATAATTCTATTTTAGCTTTTTCTGCAGCTTCTCTTAAACGTTGAGCTGACTGATCATCATCTAATAAGTTTACACCATTTTCTTTTTCGAATTCACTTGCAAGATATTTCATTAAAGCAACATCCATATCAGTTCCACCAAGGTTTGTGTCACCGCTGGTTGATTTAACTTCAAATATACCTTCACCGAATTCCATGATAGTTACATCAAGTGTACCTCCACCAAGATCGAATACTAATATGTTTACATCTTCTTCATCAGTTTTGTCAAGACCATATGCTAAACTTGCAGCTGTAGGTTCATTTACTAATCTTAATACTTCGAGTCCTGCTATTCTACCAGCATCTTTTGTTGCAGTCCTTTGGTTGTCATCAAAGTATGCTGGAACTGTAATTACAGCTTTGTTTACTGGTTCACCTAAGAAAGATTCAGCATCTTTTTTAATTTTTTGTAAGATTAATGCAGAAATTTCTTGAGGAGTGTAAGCTTTACCGTTAATAGTTTTAGTGTAATCTGAACCCATTTGTCTTTTAATTGCAATAACTGTATTTTCAGGATTGGTTACAGCTTGTCTTCTTGCTGGTTCTCCCACTAATACTTCACCATCATCAGAAAATGCTACTACACTAGGGAATGATTTTCCATATTGTGTTGCTCCTTCTGCACTAGGAATAATTGTTGGTTTTCCACCTACTAATGCTGATGCTGCTGAGTTACTTGTTCCTAAGTCTATTCCAATAACTTTTTCTTCTGCCATTATATCACCTTTTTAATTTATTATATTATTTGATTAGTTTTTTTTTTGAATTAATTAAAATATTAAAATGATTATTTTTTACATACAATTACTTTTGCATATCTAATAACTTTTGAATTTAGAGTGTATCCTTTTTGTAAAACTTGGATAATTTCATTATTTTCGTAATCATCATTTTTCTGTGTCATCATTGCTTCATGTTTGAACGGATCAAAGATTTCATGTTCTGATTTGATTTCTTCTACCCCTTCATCATTTAAAATTTTATCCATTTTCTTATAGATTAATTCGACACCTTCTCTTAAATCTTTATCCTCTTTAACTTCAAGGGCTCTTTCTAAATCTTCATAGGCCTCCAGCATTTTCAATACTAAACCTTCATTGGCATATTTGACGAAGTCTTGTTTTTCTTTTATTGACCTTTTTTGGAAGTTATCAAAATCTGCTTTAGTTCGTAGATATCTATCTTTATATTCTTGAATTTGTTCGTCTTTTTCTTTTAATAAATCATCTACTGTTTTTTCTTTAGGTTCCTCTTGAGGTTTTTCTTCAACTTCTTCAGAATTTTTTAATTCTTCAGCATGATTTTCTTCATCTGTCATTTATTCACCCTTATTAAATTTTATATTTTATTTAAAGGGCTTTCATATTATAGTAACCCTAAGTTATAAAATTTATTTTTCCTATTTAATAGTTTAGTAACTTTTTGTTATATATACTTTATCTTATTTTAGTAACCATAAGTTACAAAAATATTTTTCACTAATTATAACATAATACGTCATAGTATATAAATATATCATCTTTTAGTAACCTAAGGTAACATTTATATATATTTATAATCATAGTATATTTATAGAACTAAGATAAAAAAAAATAAAGAAGATGATAAAATGGATTTAGAAGCCGTACTAGATGTAATTGGTTGCAAAACTAGAAGAGACATTTTAGCCTTACTTACTGAAGAACCTAGATTTGTAAGTCAATTATCACAACAATTAGATGTTGGTCAAAAAGCAATAATAGGTCATCTAAAAGCCATGGAAGCATTAGGATTAATCAACCCAACATATAAAAAAATAGAGAGAGGCCGACCACGAAAATACTACGAAATTTCACAGGATATAGAAATAAAAATATTCATAAAACCTGACACAATCAACATGCATATGATGGGTGAAGAATTCACAGAACTATTCAACATAGAAGAAAGACTGACATATGGTGATGTAAACGCAATAGATGATTTAAAAACAATAATTAGAAAATATAAAAATGCATTAACTTATGCAGAAGAATTATTATCCCAAGTGGAAAATCCTGAAAAGCGTACATCCACTACAATAATTACGGATATTACTAAAACAAAAGCAATACCTGAATTTAAAAATTAATATTCAAAAAATCTTATATATTACAAAAATAAAAAATAATATATACTAATATACTAATAATCTAATAATTTAAAGTATATTAAAAAACTTGACAAATAATAAAAAATAAGGTGAAACGATGGATAAAAAAATAATATTATCTGTCTTAATAGTAGCCCTTATTGGAATAGTAGCAGCTACATATCAAATAAATGTAGGAAACGATTTATTAAATCCATTAGCAAATGTACAACCCGAAGAAGATACTCCTGTAACAGAAGCATTATCCGCTCCTGCAGCAAGTACTTCTGGAGATAGTGCAAACACACCTGGATCAAACCAACAATCACAACAACAAGCTCAATCCCAAGCACAACAACAAGCTCAAAGTACACAACAAGCTCAGCAAGCACAAGCACAACAAAATACCAACAACAATCAGGGAAGTTCCAGCAGCAGTCAAGGTACTTCAACTAACAGCCAAGGAAGTTCAAGTAGCTCAAGCAGCAGTCAAAGTAGTTCAAATAGTAGCTCAAGCAGCAGTCAAAATAGTTCCAGCACTAATTCAAGTTCAAGCAGTAATACCGTAGTTAAATCTGTAAGTGAAGCTAGACAATATGCTTTAGCTCGTATGGAAGATAGTGGAATGAGTCTTGGTAACGGATACAGAGATA
>OCTW011575267.1_pt1 | contig 17296 bp, 14 predicted proteins | sample 1539671 | NCBI WGS metagenome assembly OCTW01 (sample SAMN02144230, study PRJEB22623) | gut metagenome | biome: sheep rumen | host: Ovis aries | place: New Zealand
TACTGGACTGCAAGAGACGGAGTACGGCTACCAGTCTGCAACCGAAATGGCAAGTATCACCTATGATGCAAGCGAGTACGGACTTGGCACGTTGAGGATAGAGCAGGACAAGGATTTCAAGCCTTGCACCCTTGGAGAGATTGAGGACGAGGAACTACAAGCATTCCTCTCACGGCTTTATGACAAAGACTAATGTATAACCCTTAAACTTTTCAGATTATGAAGATTATCGTAATGGACAGCGCAAATGTGCGCATCGAGGTTTTGAACGTAACCGACCACATGCTGGAGGACGAGATTGAATTCTTCCTTTCTGAACACGGCTATTCGTTGAACAACATTTCTTGGATGGCAGCTCCCATCGACAATGTGCCGGTGCAGTTCCATGAGTATGACACCGACAAGGAGAACGGCGAGGAGGTTCACACCACACGTAGCGGACGACTGAAGGACTTCTCCATCTATGACAGTGTGCAGGAGGTGAAGCACCGTGAGCAGGAAGAACTTGCAGCAGCACTTATGCTTCATGGCGAAAAGGTGGATGATGGCTATGAATGGCACTTCGAGGGTGAATGTCCCATCGTAGCGGCATACGACTATGACGAGCCTTGTGACGTGGTAATCCTTTCTGTCAGAGTGAACAAGGAAGGAGGTTTCACCATCATAGGCGACGAGAAGAACGACCGGGGCAATGAGCATGAGATTGAGGCAGACGACATCTTCGCAGGACACATGGACTTCATCACTTCGGATATTGGAGATTAAAAGGACATCGGGGATAGGTGGCAAGGGTGCTGCCTATTCCCAATAATAACAAAGCAATATGAGACAGATTTTTGTTGTTTACGAGACTGACGCATGGCACAGCATAAACCATCGGGAATGTGCAGGTGTGTTCACCAGCAAATGGGCTGCAGTGAATGCCATCGTGAAGAACCACCGCATAGAGCTGGACGAGTTCTTTGACGAGGACGAGATTGAAAAGACTTCCAAACGGGTACTTGAAGCCGAAGCAAGGCGCAGGCTACGCAAGGAACTTGAATTTGCCTATCAGACGCAGGGCTATGAGACTAACTACGACATCGAGGTCTGGAATATCAATGAGTGGTATCTAACGAAATATTAAGAAATATGACAAACAGTGAGCGTAAAACAATGATTGAGCGTTGGGTCACAGAGATAAACCCGAAAGCCATTCTTCGTGCTGCCGATGCACGATGTGGGGCAAGGTATGCTGTCTATGTAGTACCAGCACCAGGAGAGTTCGGGACACGATGCACGGACTACCTGCCATTGGAACAACTGGAGCAGTACCTGTTAGGTGTGTTCTATGCCAATGAGTTCAACCAACGGATGGGGAGGAAAGTATAGCCTCCCCATCGTCACAAAAAAAGCCCTTCGAGTCATCCCCTGTGTTCGAAAGGCTTACATAATGGTTATTCTGAAATCACATATCTATGATTCCTGAGGAACTTCTTTGACTAATTCGTCAGGATAATAAACTGCCTTGACGAGAAGATCTGTCCACTCATTCTTTCCTACATGATATATATGGGCAAGAAGTTCATAGACGGCATCAACCATTTTTATCAAAGCGTCCCCAGCTATGTTAACATCACACTCTTTGGATGCATAATCATGCCACTTTTGTAGGAGCTGGTTCACGGTTTCATCGTCTCCGTATTGCCACCCTCCACAGATTTCATTGACCCTCTCATAATCCAAGGAACGAAGGAAAGACCATAGTTTTTGAGACAACATCGTTTTAACTTCATCATTCAGATAAAAACTACGGCCACTCTCATAATACCGTTGTGCCTGTTCTTTAATCGAGCTTGTCAAATCAAGAATGTCTTTCATTTGCTCAATTGAATCACTTCCATAGAAAATCATCCAATAGATTCTCATTATATCATCTTTCCTGTTGGTCTTTTGACAAAGGAAAATAAAGATACGTTGTTCTAAGTCAGTTAATTTGTCAGTGAAGGTATCAAGGTACTGTTTATGGGACTCAATAACCTGACTTGCACTGGTGCATTTGGCACCAGCATACATAAACTGTTTAACATCGTCGTTTGACAACTCGTTGAGAGTACGCCAGTCACTAACTCCAACGCCAAATTCAAGAAGAATATCCCTGTTCTCTTTTGTAAAAGGAGAATCCATGTCCTTTGACAACTGATTATCATCAGGCAAGCTGAAATGAACAATACGTTTATTGACAAAAGGATATAAGAAATCAGGAATACGGTTGTTTTTGAACTGGCCTTTCACCCAAACTGTAAATTCTTCGATTCCCATTTCTTTAACGTCAGACCAAGAAATAGGTTCATCAAAGTTTTCACACATAAAGCGTTGACGCATAATCCCCACTTCAGACTGAATAGCAGAATTAACAAGTTCTCGTGCATCCTGATTATTATAATCAGTCTTGTCAACTATAAACTGAGCGGCATTTTCAATTCTCTCCGTTATGGAAGGATGGGTGTTCCAACCATCAATGATGGCCACCTTTGAAGGATACCTAGATTCATCACTAATCAGTGTTTCAAGGGATTTGTCGAATGACACTTTGATGCCTTCATCTTCAGCAATCATCCCTTCTACAATTTCATACCCTTTAGCATAATCATCAATATACCGTTTATCCTGCAAGAGTTTTGCAACGACATTCTCATACAAACCATATCTCTCAGAAAGAACATCTAATTTACAAAGAGAAGAGATGAACGGTTTCGCACCGACAATCCGGCAGGCAACAGCGTCAGCTTCAAATTCCATAAACCTTGAAAGACTCCTGTTCTTCTTCTCAATATAATTATAGAATTTGATGGTCTGTTTTGTGATGAAAACCATCGGGCCACTTGCAAGGTGGAACCATTTCTCCCAAGAGTCATCATTGGCCCAACTGAGTGAGGCCTTCTTCTGTTCTTCTTGCGCAAATTCAATCATTCCTCGAATAATCAAAAGCAAACGGTATGTAATAGAACCCACTTTCATCGTCTGCTGGGAGAAATGCCCGAATTCATGCCCAAGAATAGCCTTCAACTCATCTTTGTTCATGCCTTGCAAAAGACCTGTCCCAACCATAAGATTTTTTCTAGTCGGAAAGAAGATAGACCAGATGCTTGTTGAATTGTAAAACACACAGGCGTTAAGTTCGGAACTCAGATAGACATGCTTCGGCATCTTATTTCCTGTTTCTCTTGCTATATCTGCAATCACAGAAAATAATTCCGGGCACTCATCTCTTGACACCTCACGACGGTTTTCATTAGAAGTCCGATGAACTGTAAAAAGAGGCTTCACGAGATACCATGCAATCTGAATGCAGAACCACCACATTGCCAGCCATGCTATTCCACCCCAGAAAATAAGACGAACATTTATCGATTCCAGTTCACTTAGCAATCCTAACAACATCCATGAAATCCAGAATGCACCTACAAACAGGCCTATTCCCACAAGTATAAGCAGAATATAATACACAAGAAATAAGATAACACGACCTAATACGGTTGATGCTTCTTTCCTGATACTGTTTTCAATCGTTTTTATATCCAGCATAAGTTGCGAATTTACTTTTTACTTAATATTCTTTATTGGTCTGGGAATCTTGTTGTCGTTTATCACATCAATAGCTCGTTGGAAACCTCTGTCTGCTGCTTCATATAAATAATGTACGACGAGATTCTGGTCAACTTCAACACCCAAACCATCATGGTAGCAAATTGCCAAATGGAACAAAGAGTCAGGTTCCCCTTGCTCAGCCGCCTCCTTGAACCACTTGACAGCTTCCTCGTAGTTTTGTTCTACGCCACGTCCGGAGAAATACATATCACCAAGGCAGAACTGTCCTTCCATATTACCCGTTTCTGCTGATAGCTTATAATAGTGGAAGGCTTTCTCATAATCCACATTAACTCCTATTCCATTATCATACATGATGCCAAGATTATTCATGGCTCCCCCATGACCTTGTTCTGCAGCTTTGAGATACCAACTGATTGCAGTTAGAGGATCTTTATCAACGCCTTCGCCCTGACGATAGCAAATGCCTAAGTCATACTGTGCTGGAGCATAACCTTGTTCTGCGGCCATCTTATATAGTTCAACAGCCTTCTTGTCATCTTTTTCTGTACCTATGGCATAGATATAACAATTTGCAAGATTCCAAACTCCTTCAATAGAAACTGATGCTGCTTTTTGATACCACTCAAAAGCAGTAGATCCATCTTGCTCTGTCCCCACGCCGTATTTGTAGCAATTGCCAAGTTCATTGTAGGCCTCTTCGTAGCCTTGGTTTGAAGCTTTATAGAGGCATTCGAAATATTTCCTGGCATCACTTTCCACACCATCGCCATGCATGTAGTGTTTTGTGAGCTGATATGTACATTGCAAAACATCAGCTTGATCTCCTTTCTTCAACCATTCAACAGCTTTGGTGAAATCTCGTGGAGTGCAAACCTCATCCATGTAATACAAATAAAGATTCCAATAACCTTCCTGGCAACCCTTTTCTATGGCCTTTTCATAACACTCTATGGCTTTCTTGGCATCTTTGGCAGTTCCGATTGCTCTTTTGTAACATGTGCCAAGGTTATTATATGCCCTTCCATTTCCCTGTTCTGCAGCTTTTAAGTAGAGTTCAAATGCACGGGCGTAATCATGAGGGTATTCCTCCGACTGTTCCAGAATACAACCAAGATTGATCATGCAGTCTGCATCTTCTTTTGCAGAGCCTTTTTCATAATACTTGACGGCGGTTTCGATATTATGTTCTAACCCGAGCTGACCATACTCGTAGATGACACCTAAATTATACATGGCTTCAACAGAGTCCTTCTGAGCGGCCTCTTTAAGCAGGCGAAGACCTTCAGTAGTGTCCTCTTCCACAATCACACCATTAATATAATATTGGCTTAGCATAAACAAGACATCACCATCAGGATTTTCAACCTGAGCAAGACGCTTAATAATGGGATATGCTTTGTCTGGTGCAAATCCCATCAGTGCCTTTATTGCTGGAACATATTCTTTCTCAGCAGATTGAAGTATCATTTGCTTACCTTCTTCTTGTCTTCCTGATATTCTGTTACCATTATAATAGACTAAGCCCAAAGAGTATAATGCCGGTGCATACCCCTGTTCACAGGCGAGAGACATTTCTTTTACCCCTCTTCTGAACATGAATTCATTCGTGTCATCCGACATCTTGCCCATAGACTTGAAAAATAAGGCCTCTGGTATTCCTTTGTCAGCATCTTGGCATATAGAGCGGAACATTTCATAACCTTTTGCGAATTCAGGGTCAAGTTCTGTGGATTCACCTTTGTCCGCAAATACAAGTTCAATGAAATCGTGGGCAGGGACAAAGCCTTTTTGGGAAGCTTTGTGCATAAAGGAATGGGCCTTGTTCAGATCCACTTCCACACCTACCCCGTAAAGATAATTGCAGCCAAGGATGAACATTGCCTCTACATTGCCCAAAGTAGCTTGGGACTTAAGTTTCACAATATCAAATTTCGTAGTCATGTATAAGACAATAATATATTTAGGATTTAACTCAAAAATTTAAAATAGATATTTTCAGGATGTTCTCCATATATAAAGTGTACAACATTGCAGAGCCAGACTTCTCGATTAAATCCTTCAAGGTTTTCCACTTGATAAGTTCCTCCGATTACGTCATGCGCTACAAGCTTAAGCATAATTGGATAATCACCTGTATCTTCCAAGCTAACATCAACGGTTACATATAATCCGTCTTCCGTCAGATAGTCAAGGAATAAATCTGCACCGTCTACCATTTCGAGATCTTCTTGATCACCGTCATATTCTGGAAGAATGACAAACCATCTGCCGTCTTCCCATTTCTCAAATGTTAATTCCATATTTCTTTCAGATTATATCTTTCATCAAGTAATACCAATATCAAAGTAATTATAAACAACTTTTACATCCATCTGTATTTTCTCATCAATTGCTTAAAGACTGATATATCTGATACCGTAGAGAACAACAACATACATGACCTCACCTTCATAGTATCATTACCGAATATCTCATAGACTGTTCTTGTGTTATTCAAAACAGCTTCTGAGACTTCAACCAAGCGTTTTCGCAAAGTCGGATGATTAATATATTGATAAGCCTCCATACGACCATTTATCCCGTAGAATAAAGCAGGACGACTATGGGTCCCTTTTATACCGGCCATTTGTGGAAAAACATACCAGATCCAGTGAGTCGTTTTACAACCAGCCTTGATTTCTTTCAATGCCTGTTCATAGGAGCTGACTTCTTCTCCAATATTCACACCTCTACCTGCACCAGAATGAGCATTTAAGAATCGCTGTAGATTGGGGCAGCGTTTATTGACTATCGACTCCACAAAAGCATCATCGTTCCCAAATAACTCATCCAACTTACTCATCAGATGTTGAGCCTCAATGCAACCTAAGATGGCAAATTCGATAAGACTGGCACGTAAAAGCCTTATTGAATCATCCGAACTAAGAATCGCTTTCAGATCTATTCCCATGATGTGTAGGCACCATTTTCGGTAATAATTGTTCATGAAATCATTATCTATACTTAATGCCATAAATCCGAAATGTGTGAGCCGTAGAACATCTTCATTATCTATGCAACATGATTCATCAATAGGAAGGAATCTTAATAGCAGTGAATCACTTTGTAGTTCACTGCCTTTAAGGGCTTTCCTGTAACTATCCAACATTTGAACATCGTGTTCGTTTTTTGGATACTTGTTATAAACGAAATCTTGATCAATCTGATTCATTTGTTTACCTATTTGTTTATACTAACAATGTGAGAGATATTTATTATCATATCACAAAACATCGTAAAAGGTTAACAGTAATTCGTTACATAAACCTCATGATGATGCATTTTATTGCATTCAAGTACTACCTTATTGTAGTTTTGGCCATAATGTCCAACCTCATACACACCTTTTTCTACTATTATAATCTTCCCATCTACCCTGTGATATTTCTTATAAAGTTGAATTCCACATTTCACCCATGTTTTTTGTATTTTTCCTTTACTATCTCGTATGAATAACGTGTCAATTCACGAAGAATGTCATCTGGGGATGTGCTTGCATCGATGCCTATCCAGTACTTGGGTGATTCGTTGAACGGCTTGCCTATGCAATCATACCTTGCCTTCAATTCCTCGATGCGTTCTGGCTGACATTTGAGCGTAATCACGCTGAAGTTATCACAATCAAAGAATGAGAACATGTGTCCATGAACGTAGAATACCAAAACGCCACTGGCATGATGAAAAGCCGTGAATGGCAGTTTCTCTTCCACGTCTTCGCCCAACGAAAGGCAATACTCACGATAGTCTTCTATGTTCATCGTAATGTCTTATTGAAATTACTTTGCTATCTGTAATCATGATAGTTTTGAAACATCTTGTTGACAATCTGTTACGTCTATTATTCGTCCGCAGAGCTGTTCAAAAAATTGAGTAATATAAGAGAATAATATGCACTCTGAAATGTTCCGTCCTTGCAAGAATCTTTTTAATTGGTAATAAGTCTCCTCATCAGTTGTGAAGAAAGGCATTACGTCCAATTCGGACTCGCAATTATTTATTGAAGTAATCTTATCATCGTAAAACTCATTTATCAAGCTTATCACGTTATTCTCTTCCGTTGTAAGAATGTTAGTTGGCTCATGGATTGTTTCTAACAGATTCTGTATGCTATTAGCACATTCGTCTGAATTTACTAAGTTTTTGTATATATATGCGAGTTTGTTTGCAAAAGTTTTTTTATTCTGCTCATCGTTCATTTCTTTCGTTAGGAATAGTCGTTTAATGGCTCTATCTTTGCTGTATGGCAAATGATTATAATCACAATCTGAATCATAATAATGAATGTACTTAAGAGGGGAATTAGTACCATAAACACATACAGAAATAATCCCTTCCTTTCTCAAGGCTTCAATATCATTGGCATCAATTATATTATCCTGTCCGACAAGTTTTTCCATTCTAGTTATTGTTTCGACTTCTCCCGTATTCTCATCTACAAAATCCTCCTCCCATTCCCTAAACACATCTTGAACTAGTATACGTCCTAAACTCTCTTCTATAGGGATTATTTCTGTCGGAACACCAAGTATCTCGCATAACTCTGAAAAAGTAATTCCAAGTGCATCCAATACAGAAAGATAGTATTGAATATCAGGATTTTTTGATGTTATGAAGAACATTTCATCGGATTTCACACAGAATAACTTTCGTTCATCATCATTAATGGTGTATAGAGAGTGCTCTGAGAATGATCTTTTGTCAGAAATCATATCTATAAGTAACCTTTTCTGATTCACAAGGTATGTCGTTATTTTAGCTTTTGATAATTCTACTATTTTAAAATGACATTTCATATTCCATAGATTATATTCTCTACCTTCTAATCGATGGACATATTCGTCCTTTGTACCATATGGAACATAAATAGTTCCATTGTCACCAGAGCGCCAAAAGTTCTTGCAGAAGAAAGTATCTCTTCCATCAATTATTATTGACTGGCATTCAAATGCATCCATACCTATATATTGTACTGATGCAGGAACATGTATAAAATCTATTTCCTCTCCGAACCCTAAGCCTACACATTCACAAATCATTTCTGTGCCATCCATAATTCTACAATCAGAATTAGGGTCAGACACATCAAAACCACCTAACCAACCTCCATTGATTAATTGTTTATAATCATTGCTATATGGCGACATCCAATCAGACCGATTGTCGTCTTTGTATGGCATAGAATAAAACTCTTTTTCTTCAGGTGTTTTTAGTAATCGAGAAACAGACTTACAGCCATCAAAAATGCTATCCCATCCAACCCCAACTTGACCTATACAACCGAATTGTGTAACACTTTCAGGTATCTTCACACATAAAGATGTGCAACCAACAAAAGCTCCTTCTCCTATTATACTTACACTTGAAGGTATAAATAGTATTTGCAAAGATTCACAACCCTCAAATAAGCCATCATTTATTTTTACTATTCCATGTGGTAAATTGACGTGTTGCAAACTTTTACAACCACTAAAAGCACAACTGCCAATCCGAGTTACAGAATCTTCGATCTGAATGTTTTTTAAGGAACTACAATTAATAAAGGCACCTGATTCTATGGTTTCAACCCCCTCTGATAGAACAATAGATTCCAGAACTGAACAATCACAAAATGCATCATCGGCAATACATTTTACGCTTGCTGGAACACAATATTTTGTGCCACTATGTTTTGGTGGATAACATAAAAGCCTAGTCTGCAATTTGTCAAATAAAACACCATCTATTGATGAGTACTTAGTGTTTTCTTCGTTCACATCGAAATATTCAAGAGATTGACATCCTTCAAAAGCCTTTATACTTATATCAGTAACATTCTTATGAATACATACAACACAGATTTCATCGCAACTGACAAAGGAATAATCGCTAATTGTATGAACAGATACTGGTATTACTAGTTTATTTACCTCGTAACCATTCAGGAAAAGGTGATGGGCATAAAAAAGTGGGTTCGACGTTTCGCCACAAAAGTTAATTGAACACCATGAACTCAAATCCGCAATATAGACTTCTTTGAGGCCTACACAATTATCGAAAGCACCATTTTCAATATAATTAACACTCATTGGAATCTCTAATGCTGATAATTCCACACAATTCATAAAAGCCCAATGTCTTATTGATTTCAAAGTACTCGGAAGATCTATATGTTTTAATTTGCTACAGCCGTAAAAAGTACTACTGCCAATTTCCGTAATAAATCCATTAATTGTTATTGATGTCAAGGATTCACAACCCAAAAAAGCTTTTGACCCAATTGTTCTTACACTTTTGGGTATTATTATTGATTGGATATCACATTCAACAAAGGCAGACTCCTCTATCTTCACTACACCATCTGGAATACAAAGATTTGATTTCCCTGTTTTGTTTAAGCCTTTAATATAGGAAAATGAATTACTGCCTATGCTTCTAACGCTTAGAGGTATGGTGGTATTTCTGCATGCTAATATTAGTTTGTTGCTTTTCGTTTCTATAATTGCATTACATTTGTCCCTAGAATCAAACACATGATTATTATCATCAACAATAATCGAGACAAGGTTATGGAAATGAGAAAAAGCCGTTGTAGATATCTCAGACACGCCTTCACCTATTATCAGTTCTTCTACAGAACTATTTCCAACAATTGAATAACCTGAAAGCTTTGAGCAAAGAAATGTTATAGATTTAAGAGCATGGCAACCTTCAAACATATCAAAGTCAACATGACTTAAGTTCTTCCCGATTGTAACCGAGGTCAGTCTATTACATCCGGAAAATGCCTCATTTTCTATATTTGTTACACTATTTGGAATAGCTATTGAATTAATAGTTTTATCTTTAACATCAATAAGGGTTTTACCATCTCCACTTAATTCTAAATAATCGGAATTCATATTCGTTATATTTTATTTGTTTCTAAAACTCTATTTTTAAAATAAGATTTTTGTTCTAATATAGATGTCAATTAAAGAACAATATCTTTTTCATATCCAATCAAAGTTGACCTTTCCAGCACCAATCTTAAAATGGAACTTGGCAATGCCCAAGTCCATCTGGGTATAGCCAATCATGGAGAATCCTTTCTTGGCTCTCACTTGATGGCGGTTGTTGTTCATACCGACATACTCAAACGAGAACTTCTGCTGGTTCACGGCTGTTGGAGCAAGCAGAGCTGCTTCCACACCTTTCTTGAACCACGATGGAGTGATGTCGCTGGCATTGCTGACTTGCTTGACGGTCTTGATCTTATGGCCGACACCCTGTGTCTCACCATAGCCGATGGCAATGTAACAAGCTATCTTCTCTCCTTCTTCAAGCACATAAGTTCCTGGCACTTTCGAGTAGCTGAGACCAACCCAACAGGTATTCAAGCCCAGTGTCTGAACAAGTAAGACCAGATGCTCACCATAGTAGCCTACACGCTCATCCAAGTCTTCTGACTTTTTTCCCGCCATGACGATGTAGTTGGTGACTCCTCGGAACTTACCATACTTGGCCAGTGTTCCCTGAAAAGCCTTTGGCTCGTTAAGGATCAATTGTATATGCAACTGGCCCTCATCGTTCAAAATTGCAATCTGCTCTTCAAGCACCTTGACAACATCTTCTGCCAGTGGCTTTTCCTTAAATGCCCTTACGCTGTGACGGGCTTCTATAGCTTCTTGTAAAGTCATATTACCTGAATAGTTATATTTTAGTAGCATATATATCTTTCAAACAGCATCCTATCAAAGAATTGATTTACAAATATATTTATCATCCTTTCGGAAACATTATTGTCTTGAAGGAATATAACAAGTTGGCCCTTAGTTTCTTCATCTGTTGTGAATAGAGGCATAACATCCAAATCCGTATTGCAATCCATAATTGCATTAATCTTTTGATCATAAAACTCTGATATCAAGTTAATGAGTCTATTTTCTTCAGCTGTCACCACAGAATGTTGTTCATCGGTTTTTACTTTCAATGGAACGAGATAATCCCTATTATAGTTTTTGTAAGCGATCAAAAGATTATAAGCCATTTCTTTTTTCTCATCCGCAGTTACTTTGTCAAATTCCTTTCCTGGAAAAAGAAAACCTATGACTCTTTCAGCATTTACGCATACTTCATCATCAGAGGTAGAGAACACTCCTATTATATAAGAATCATAATAAGATGACCAAGGATTGTTGTCGTGTACTACTACTTTTTTATATCCTCCATCAAGTAGTTTTTGGACATCATCTTCATCAAGAGTGTGCAGGTAATCGACAACTATTTCATATCTTTTAATAGATACAACTTCTCCAGTATCTTCATCAATATAATCTTCAATCCAACTCTTCAAAACTCTCCTTGCTAATGTCCTACCTATTAAAGTTTCTTTATTATCTTCATTTACCTCAATTTCACTTATCCTAACCTGTAGTATGTCACATACATCTTGTAGAGTATAACCTAATATAAATAATATATCAGCAAAATGACAAATAAAGCTTTGGTCTTCTTTATAAAAGATGAAAGAATTGTTTGTAGTTCTATAGCATACAAAATTCTTAGAAGAACAACCGTTTATTGATTCGATGCTGTATTCAGAAAGTACCTGTGTAGAATTGATTATAGAAATGAGAATATTTCTTTGTTGTTGGAGATATATGAATACATTGGCTTTGGACAATTCTATCAATTGATATTCTCCCAAACTTTCTTTATATTCTTCATATTCATCATATTCTTGCATTTCAGATTGAACTACATAACTACGAGGCATGTTTGTCTCTATCTGATTGTAATAACGCCCCCATGTACTACAAGGAATGTACAATGTGTAATACTCACTTAAATATTGGCCAGCGAAATAAGCTGTCTTACTAATAAGTATCAGCTTCTCTGTATCAATCGCATCAATACCTATGTATTTTACTGATGCTGGTAGATATAAATCTCCAACGGAACAATCTTCACTTGCTTTTTCGCAAATTACTTCGGTACCTTCTTTTACTCTAACAATGCTGTTATTGCAAGTTCCAAATCTCAGCAATCGCTTTCCATCCTTACTATACTTTACATTGTATTCATCAGTAACGGCTTGTGCCAAATCTTCTTCTGTAACAATTGCAAGTTCTTTACAATCAGGCTCTATGAAATCATCAATTGAATCAGAATCCATTTCTTTGATTTCGCGTTTAGCACCATAATAATCAAGCAGTTTCACATATTTTTGGCTAAGACCATGAGGAACATATATATAATACTCACCATCATACTCCCTCATACCATTTAAATTGTTGAATGCATCAGGAGCAATATAGCACAAACTTGAAGGCAAATATATGGTAAAGCCCTGCGAACTGCAGTAAAAAGCAGAGTCCTCAATACATTTCACTCCTTCTGGTATGACAAGCGACTTAAATTCAAAAAAGTAAAACGCCCTCTCTCCAATGATCTCAACCCCTTGAGGAATAACGATATCTTTTTCCTTACCAAACCAGTGAATCAGTTTCTTAGACTTCTTCTCTATTAATGAATTGTCTCTAAACTCATAATACTCGTTATCTGGCGATACGACAATTTCTGGAATAACGTAAAATTGGAATTGGTCCCCACCAATATATTCCACATTTTTAGGTATAATCAGTTTTTTAAACGAACTTCTTTGTAAAGCGCCATCAGCCAATGCCTTAACAAACTTTTGTATTGTGTATTCTTTCCGTGATGGGCCGTAATAATCTTCCATTGGGTATTCCCATTCCATTCCAATTACCTTGCCAGATTTTACAAATTCTCCATCATCAACATAGATACGACAACCTACAGATAAGTCCCATACACGAATTACTATATTATGATTATCTAATAACAATACTTGCGGACATAAAGACACATCTTTATTCTCTATTATCTCTTTGAATTCTTTTCCATTTCTGGCATCTTTCTTAGTAACAAAAGTAACCCCCTCAAAGAGGTTTTCATATTTAACGATTACATCGAATCCACAAATGATTTCTTTCTCATGTTTCTCCTTTCTGAGATTAGTATTTTGCTCTGAATCAGGAAAGAGTAATGGTGGAATACGCAATAGTACACTTTTATCAAAATTATATAACATTCCATCATCTGAAGAATAATTCTGGTTTCCCTCTTCTACTTTGATAGAAGAAAGTTGCCAACAATTATCAAAGCATTTATCACCTATATGCAGAACACTGTTTGGTATTAGAATACTCTTAAGTCCTGTGGAACTAAAAGCTTCTTTTCCAATAATGTGTAAGTTCGGTGACAATGTCACAGATTCCAACGATTGGCAATTATGAAAAGCTCGTTCTTCAATATCAACTACATTTGCAGGAAGAGAGAGTTCTTTTATAAGGCGACAACTCATAAAAGCTTCTCTTCCTATTCGTTCCAATGTTTCAGGCAAATAGATAGTATTTATGGATAAGCCACTACCGCGACCTTTCCTAAATGCTTTTTCACGTATTTCCCTTACGCCATTGCGTATACGATACGATTTCACAAAGTCATGGCCATCCCATCGAATAAAAGACTTTCCATCCAAACTGTAAATACCACCAAACATATCCCTGCCACACCCTTCTAAATCAATCCCATCGATACTGCTATAATCATCTTCATACATTCCATGGACTGGAGTTAGTGGCATACTCTCTGCATATGGATTCCTATCTGGCACAAAAACGGCTTCTTCGCCACAATATAGGATTCCATTCTTTGATGTACATCCATCTATTTCTTTATCATAAAGGAAGATGTTTATAACTTTTGGTAGATACAAATATAATACTTTTTCTCTATCAGTAATATATCCTTTTGCCCAATTGTCTATCGTTTGAAGATAATTTTTACCAACATACATTGATAAAGAATCGCCTTCCCATTCTTCAAGAGCTCTTGAAAACGACCAATCAAATACAACATTTTCATTAATGGTGCCATTTGGCATTCTTATCTTTTCAGGTATATAAAGATTGTGCTCCTCAATAAAGTCTAGAGGAGAAAACAACAACACATGGTCTTTCTCTATACCACATTTTTGAGGGTCGAAATCAACGATTCTCTTTTTTGACAAACTATTACTTTCCATATTTGATTCTATTTACTTATTGCTACATACTGCTACACTCTGCTACAACTTCGCTACAAGGATTTATTGCTTTCCTTTTGCGTAAGTCGTTGTTTTTCAACATCGCTACATCACGCTACAGTTTTATGCTCATTTAAGCGCACGTTGATAAACCTGTTCATACACATCCATCTCTCGCTTGGCTATACCAAGACAAATGGCTATTGACTTCCATTGCTTCACACCTGCTTTCACCTCATCGATGATTCGCTTTGCTTCTTCCTTGCCAATCATGTATTCTTCTGATGAGTCAAGCAGGATGCTCAGATCTGCATGATTGGTAGTGGAGTTGATGAGTAATGCCTGGTATTCATTCAATGTCGGATTCAAGTCGAACGCCGGAGAAAGCGTCCATCCTCGTGGGGTCAGCAGGAATCCGTGGTTACGGAAATGGTCATCGCTATTACCGATGGCTATATTGAATGCCACACGGCGATAGAGTTGACGAAGGTTGTCTTCCACGTCACAACAGTTCTGAAGGATAAAGTCCACGATGTCAAGGTAGCCATTGCCAGTCTTTACATCGCAACCGTCAGTCAAACCCAACAGGGTCATGGCTGAAGCAAAATGCTTTCTCTTTCCATCGGCAGTCCTGTCGAAACGCTTAGAGAGCATGGCATGGTATTTCACGCCTGTCTCTATGGTGTTCGTCTCAGCCGCCACGACACCAGCTTCTTTTGCCAACAGATGACTGTGATGCTCCCAAAGTCCGACATCATAGTCGTCATTCCTCGACGGGAACTTGGCAATACAGAGATTGCCTTTCTCGTCCATCACACCTGCTTTCGGACGGGCACCACCCAAGGAAGTGCCAGGATGAACGAGTTGTAACAGCCACTTCTTCTCTGGAAGCTGATTCAACTCTTCGCTTTTCTCGATCTCCATGCTGGCTGCCACCAACGCCCTTATATCGGTCAATGGAGGAATACGAAGCGATTTCTCACAATTGATGAATTCACCATCTTTGTCCTCCTTGAAGCGGAAACCACCCATCCGGGAGAAATCATCGATGCCCATCAGGTAATCGAAGGACGAAAGCTTACGGATGGGACGTTTCTCTTCGGTAGCAAGGATCTGTTCGCGTCTGTTCAGCAACAACCTTCCCCAACGGTCGGGCAATGCGTCGCTGAAGCAGCCGAAGATGTCCCTGTCCGGCTGAGTGTATTGCTGACCAGGATAATTGTTGATGTCGGCACTCAGGAAAAGACCGCCATACTGACGGAGCCATTCGTTATCATACTTGAACGAATAGGAATCAGAGCCACGAAGAGATTCATAACCCAGTTCGCCAACAAGCATTGGTGCTTCAAGCCAGTCGAAGTCAGCATATATAAATAATGTACGCATAGGCTATACTTTTTTTGATGCCCGTTCACGGTGTTTGAGGGCAAGATCCTGTAAGGCCCGCCCCATCTCATCCTTCTGTGCCAGCAGTAGGATGTCATCATCGAGCTGCAAGGCATAGAGTACACGCAAATAGATACCGATAGCAACAGTCGGCGCACCTTTCTCTATCCTGGCAATGGTCATAGGTGAACAGGTTGCACGTTCAGCCACCTGTGCAACACTAAGATCACGACGCAATCTGGCAAGTCTGATTTGCTCACCAACCGTCTGCATCTTCTGTTCCAGTTTTCGGGGCAGTTTATTACCCATCGTTGTTTTACTCATATAGGGATATAATTATGTATTACGAGTGCAAAGTTAATGCTTTTTCTCTATTTTATGTTAGGTTATTAATAAAATTATTCGATTTACAAAGCATTTTTAACAATTCAAGGCATATTTGGGAACAAAACTGCGTATTCGTGATGACACAATAATGCATCACATCCCAAGAAGTTCACGGCAATATCTTTTCGCACTTCTGCACAAAAAAGTACTATTCATTTTTTAGCAGTAATTACCACACGCCGATTATCAAACTATCATAGAAAAAAAATGCAAAAATACCCACTCCTCATTCTATTATTGCCAGAACACTTTATTGACAGCGGAAATATATAGAAAAACAAACTTTTCCGCTGGTTATAGAAACATTTTTGCTACTTTTGTAGCGTAAAACCAAAATCTTATATCACAATGATTATCGGACGTGAAAAGGAACAAAGTGAACTGTGCACTCTACTCGATTCATCCATGCAGATAAGTCCAAGGGTGTAAAACGCTTACTTTTTCGCCACACAATATATTGAGCATAAAATCTCAAAATTTAACGAAATATCCATCCGAATGATAGAACGAAAGAATATATTAAAAAAATTAGCAGAGATTACACATCCCTTCAAAACTGGCTTAATCACTATGTTTTTGCCTGTTTTTGGCCTTCTTGAAGCATATTGCATTTTAATAAATGTTAAATACGTTAAAAGTGAGGTTTTTGAAAATTATTTTGAGCAATTTTCCCACTTTTCTACCGTTTAAAGGCTAAATATCTGATAGTCAATATTTTCGATTTCCTGCGTGGGAAAGTAGATTCTGCGTGGGAAAGTGATTTTTTGCAAAGAAAAGCATACTATATGCAAATATGGCTTGTAAATCGCATGATTTCAAGCA
>OCTW011489485.1_pt1 | contig 17293 bp, 20 predicted proteins | sample 1539671 | NCBI WGS metagenome assembly OCTW01 (sample SAMN02144230, study PRJEB22623) | gut metagenome | biome: sheep rumen | host: Ovis aries | place: New Zealand
TTGTAGTAAATTTGAAAATAACAATCTCTGACCGTTTAAATGGTCAAATTAGCTACACATGAGTAAGCACCACCCACTGACCACCTAAACGGTTAATCATATATTATAAACGGTCAACCGTTCATGGTTCGTTTGCATATTCGTATTCACCATTTGTGCAAAATGCACAATAAAATATAAATATAAATATAAATATTTGTGCAACATTACATACACATTTATGCTATACTTAAAGTAGGATAAAGAATATCCTATGGTGAGTAAATATGCCATTTTCGTGTTATCTCCTATCCTATACAATTGACCGTTTGAACGGTTGAGGTTTTATGACACTCCTTTTCATCTCAACCGTTTGCACGGTCAGAAAATTAACTTAACCATTCAAATGGTTAGAAAGGTGCGTAATATGGCAGTAAAGACAAAAGACGAACTCTTGTCAGCAATCAACGGTATTGAAATGGAAGAAGAAACCAAAATCTCAATGCTTGAAGATATTACTGACACAATTGACAGTTTATCCAGCTCCGAAAATGAAAACTGGAAAACTAAGTACGAAGAAAACGATGCTATGTGGAAAGAAAAGTATCGCAATCGCTTCTTTGGTGGTGGAAAAGACGAAGAGGAAGATTTCATCGACGAAGAAGATGACAAAACACCTCCAAAGCCAATGACTTTTGAGGACTTATTCACAACCGTTTAAATGGTTGAAAAGAAAGGAGAAAAAATTATGCCAAGCAAAATCGCTATGACAAATCTTGATGCAAAGTCAATTGACATCATCAACGTAATCAGACAGAATGCACCTGCTGAATATCAGAACCTTGTACCGGAAATAACAACCGAAAAAGACATACCTGTAGTCGGTCAGGTGCTTCTTGGATACCCCGCACTCGCAAACCAGTTCCTTAGTGCATTGATTAACAGAATAACTTCGGTTAAGGTAAAATCAGCAATCTTTAACAACCCCTATGCTGACCTTAAAAAAGGTTTCCTTGAACTCGGTGAAACAGTCGAAGAAGTATTTGTTGCAATTGCAAAAGCACGTGAGTTTAACGTAGAAAAAGCCGAAGCAAGAGAGTTTAAGCGGACAATACCAGATGTACGTTCTGCGTTTCACGTGATGAACTGGAGAGTGCAGTATCCTGTAACGATTCAGCGTGCAGACCTTGAAAGGGCTTTCCTTTCAGCAAGCGGTGTAACTGATATGATTGCTCGCATAGTTGATACCCTATATAATGGTGCAAACTATGATGAGTTCCTTCTCTTTAAATACCTTCTCATAAAGGCAATTTCAAAGGGAAAAACTTACACTGAGGAAGTCGATACAACTGACACCAAGAACTTTGGTATTAAGGCTCGTGCCGTATCGAATCAGCTTACATTTATGAATAGTAAATACAACGTTGCTCACGTTACAACTGTAACAGATAAAGCAGACCAGTATATATTCGTAGATGCTGACTTTGAAGCACAGTATTCGGTAGAAGTTCTTGCATCAGCTTTCAATATGGACAAGGCTGATTATATCGGTAGACGTAAGCTTATTGACAACTGGGATGAATTTGACAACGACCGTTTTGACGAAATACGTGCAAATTCTACGCAGATTGAAGAAGTAACAGCAGCAGAACTTGCTCTTATGACAAAAGTAAAAGCTGTAATTGTAGACAGAGAGTGGTTCCAGGTATACGACAACCTTTCAGAGTTCTCTGAAAAATTCGTAGCATCTGGTTTGTACTGGAATTATTTCTACAACGTATGGAAAACAATTTCATTCTCACCGTTCTCTAATATCATCACAATTGCAGATTCAACTGCTGACACTGACCTTCCTAACACATTCAAGTTTACCGTTCAAACGGTTAGCGAGAATGACAATGCAGTTGTAATCACACTTGAAGAAGAGGGCGAGCCTACTCTTGCGCCCTCAAGCTACAACTTCACTCAGACAGAAGATGCGACAAGGAAACTGATAGCCGTACACAAATACGGTGCATTTATCGTAACGAAAGACGCAGAGGGTGAAGCCGTTTCAACCACACCCGAGTTTATACTTAATGGTACAAGATATGTTGCTGGTTCTACAATCGGCACAGCTTCTGCCGTAGGTAATGAACTCACATTCACAAAGTCGTCATAGTCAAATGACATATTATACCTCCGTTTATGGTCTGGGCGGACAACCGCCCAACCATTCAAACGGTTAGAAAGGACAGTAAAATGACTGCAATAGCACCGAACACAACAGTTTACCTTGTAAATACAAGACTTAACTACGGCTCAGAAGATACGTTTTACTTTGATTCGTTATCAGCACAGACTTCTTACTTTGAAGCAAGACGTCTTTGGGGTATGACGAATTATACGTATCAGAGAGAACAAAGGCAATACATAAAAGTTGGTGTAAACGGTAGTCAAATGGCTACTGTCATCAAATCAGCAAATTATCTGATGTGGAAAAACGCATCATATGAAGATAAATACTATTATGCGTTTATAACAGAAGCAGAATGGATAAATAATGAAGTAGTTAAACTTTATTTTGAAATGGACTACATCCAAACCTACTTATTTAACTACGGACACACGCAATGTTACATAGCACGTCAGCATTCCGAAACAGATAATATAGGTGATAATATATTACCTGAACCACTTGAACTTGGCGAATATGTGATAAATAATGGTAATACAAAGTGTATACCAACTGGCTATGAAGATGCAGACCAGCCTTGTATAATTATAGCAGAAGTAAACAAATCACAAGATGGTGGGCATATATCAGACGGTGTTTTCTCGGCTATTAAATTGCATTGTTTTGACACATCATCAACAGGTATCCGCTTTGCACAGGAGTTCATAAATCAACACGAAGCTGACCCAGAGTCAATACTTGCAATTTATGCTTCAAAATTTTATTTAGTAGGAGAAACTCCCGCCGTTGGTGTTCACAATATAATATCACCAACAGTTCGACCGTTTAAACGGTCAATAAACGTGCCGAAGATAGCTGACCAAGATACGATAGATGGTTACTTGCCAAAGAATAAAAAACTTTATACTTACCCTTATACCTTTTGTAATGTTACAAATTGCAAAGGGTCGGATATGAATTTACGTTATGAGTTTTGGAGTAAGATACAAGATGAGAATTATTGTCAACTTATAATGTATAACACTGTTGGTATGCCTGTTACAATTCAAATAAGACCTTATTCGTATAAGGGCGAAAGATACTCTGATACAGAGAGTGACGGTGTATCAACAGATACATTCGTAGAATTAAGTGGACAGCCTATGGGTTCTTTCTCTATTGATAACTTTGAATCCTGGTTAGCACAAAATCAAGCTTCAATAATAGGAAGAGGGGTAAATTTACTTACGCGTTCAGCGGTGGCATCAGTACAAGGTGACCCAACAACAGCATTAACTGGTAGCATAGATTTTGTTACTAATACACTTGTAGGGGCATACAATGCATCAATAGCAGCTGACCGTTTTAGTGGTGCATTGTCAGGTTCGGCGGTTCAGTACAATAATGAAGTTGACGGGTTATATTATCGTAGAATGTCTGTAAGCTATCAGTATGCAAAAGTGATAGATGACTTCTTTACAATGTATGGATATGCTCAAAATAAAGTGGGTTTCCCGAACATTCACGCAAGGTCACGTTACACATACATTCGTACAATAGGTTTCAACTGTACAGCCAACATTCCACAGGAAGCCCGAAAATACATCAACGCACGTTATGATGCTGGCATCCGTTTCTGGGTAGACCACGAAAATACATTCTGCAATTACACCAACGCAAACACCCCTTTATCGTCAACCATTCAAACGGTTGAAGAAAGGACAGACAATGACAGCGAAACGTAGAGAACGATTTGCTTCGACAGAAGTTTCGGCATTGAAAAACACATTCTCATTCCGTGAATACTTGGATATGATGACTGAACTTGCACTCACTATGTTTGAGTGGAAAAATTTGCCAGAAACTCTGAACGAAGATTATTTGGAAAAACAGCTTTTCTTCAAAGGCAAGGCACTGTTCTTTGAGGATACTGACATAGGCTATTTAGCCTTACAGTGCATTTCAACTTATGATTTTGACGTTTACGGTATTCCTACAAAAAGGCGTGGTAAAGGTTATAACAACTATCTTTCAGATGTTAAAACCCCTAAAGATTCTGTTATAATTTACAACAACCGTTTGCACGGTCCAAGTTACCCTATGACACGCTTCTATGCTTTAAAGATGTGGAATATAGACAGGGCAATTGATGTAAACGTAAACGCACAGAAAACACCAATACTTTTACAAGGTACAGAAGGACAAAGATTATCACTTAAAAATTTATACAAAGAATATGACGGAAATGAACCAGTAATTTTTGGAACTGATAAACTTAACACAGATGGTTTTACTGTTTTTAAAACAGATGCACCGTTTGTTGCAGATAAATTATTTACACTTAAAATAGCAATATGGAACGAATACCTCACTCACATAGGTATAACAAACACGGCTTTTGAAAAGCGTGAACGTCTTGTATCTGATGAAGTTGTTCGTTCAGAAGGTGGCACAATAGCCTCACGTTATTCTCGTCTTGATATGCGTAGAAAAGCTTGCGAAGAAATCAACCGTTTATTCGGTACCGATATCTGGGTTGACTTCAAAGAGGATTATCGTTTATACGATATTACTCAAATGGTTGAAGGACAGAGCGAAGCAAAGGACGAGGGTACATATGTGGATATGTATCCTTCGGTAAACGAAAGTCGAAGAAATGAAAAACAGAACGAAACTTAACCATTCAAACGGTTAGAAAGGAGCACGTTATGAGTAAGTACACAACTGAAATACGTTTCATTTGCGAAACACTAAATGGTCAGGATACAAGCAGTGGTTACAATTCGGTAAATGAAATCTTGGCTAATGTGCATAATAAAGTTTTTGATTTTGATTATCCGATTTTCGACGAAGCATACAAGCCTGTTCTTGAAAAGAAAATTTTAAAGCACTTCTATACTCGTGAAATAGGCTACGAAACATACGGTAGATTTAAACTTGCACTTGATACAAAAATGAACGAGATAATGCCGTATTATAATAAACTTTATAATTCGGAACTTTTAACATTCAACCCACTTTATGATTTTGACGAAACGACTACTGGACACAGAACGCATGACGATGAAATCAATGAAGTAATAAACGCTGACAGAAAAGACACTGGAACTGTTACAAATAAACTCACTGGTACTGATACCACTAAAGACACAGGCACAATAAACGATAGTGGTACAAGTACAACAGAGGACGGCGGTTCTGATACTTCAACCCGTGATGGCGGCGATAGCTTCGACCGTTGGGATAAATACTCTGATACACCACAGGGTACTGTAAATAATATGGCTCTAAATGATGACGGCTATCTTACAGATGCAAGGTACATTAAAGAGAATCATACAGGCACGCACATTGAAGATGTAACAGATTACGGTAAAACACAAGACAATACATCTGATACAACAAGGACTTTAAATACTAAATCTGAACTTGAACATGACACTACAAACCTTCAAACTCTCAATACAAAACGTGAAGATGATACTACAAGACAGCACGAATACGACAGCATCGTTGATTATGCGGAACACGTAGTAGGAAAATCACGTGGAACATCATATTCAAAATTACTTGAAGAATTTAGACGTACATTCCTCAATATTGATATGATGATAATTTCAGAACTTGAAGATATATTTTTGCAATTATGGTAACCATTCAAATGGTTACAAAATTCTTTCCACAAAGCAATCATATACACAACCGTTCAAACGGTTGAGAAAGGAAACATTATGGCAAGAGAACACGTACACGTTGACATACTTCTTAAACCTTTTAGATTTTGGTGCCAGAAAGTTTTGCCATTAGTTTATGATGACAGTTTATCATATTACGAAGTTCTGTGTAAACTTACAAAATACATAAATGAACTTATTGAGAATATGAAAACAATATCAGAAGCTTTTGATGTTATTCAGGACGAGTTTGATGATATTAAAGAAGAATTTGATTATATCAAAACGTTCTTTGAAGGAATACAAGAACTTGTTGATGGTTTTAACGAAAGACTTACAAATTTTGAAGGCGACTTTAACGAGTTCAAAACTTATGTCACAGAACAGATAACAGAGATTAACAACCGTTTGGATGGTTTGGTAGTTGATGACGCACTGTCAGCAACAAGCACAAATCCTGTTGAAAACAGAGTTATTACTAATAGAATAAATCAGCTTTTAAATAGTATTTCAGCTCTTAGTACAAGAATTGATAATACTAACACAAGAATTGACAATTTGCCGACGCTTAATATTGATGACACCTTGTCAAGTACAAGTGAAAATCCTGTTCAGAATAAAGTAATTACTCAGGCTTTACAAGGCGTGACGCCCGCTACTATTGATAATGCATTATCTGAAACGAGTGAAAATCCCGTTCAGAATAAAGTAATAACACAGTCAATAAATGGAATGGGAGTGTCAATTGGAAACTTGACGAACCAAGTAGACCAGCTTTGGCAAGGCATCGGAAATGTAAACTCAGAAATTTCAACACTTAATGACAAAGTGAATACAAACTTAGCTGATATTTATAATATAAAAGAGAGGCTTACAAACGTTGAAAATACTATAGTGCAAATAAATAGCACTCTCCAGGGTGCTGTTTCAAGAATTTCAGCACTTGAAAATCTTGTACTTTCAGCGTCGCATTATATTGGTTCTTCAAATAACATTGTAATAACTAATGGTAACGTAAATTCTACATTTACAATAACAATTCCAATAAATATTTTACCGTCAGATTTCTTTATCAATGGTGGATTTAATGGTGCAAAATATAAGATAATGGCATACCCGATTTTTGATTGGACAGGCACACCGCTTTCAAATTCAAACGTAGAAATAACAACTTCACCTACTATGACAGTCAATCCTACTACAGTTGTATTTACATTTAGATACAGCTATAACGTGAACGGAGTTGGTGGTACGCGTACAATGAGAATTGACGCTTTTTGGGCACAACATGATTTTGAGTAACCGTTCAAACGGTTAGAAAGGAGTAAATTATGGAAAAAAGCACACCTTACAGAAATGCTTGGTATCGTGACTTGCTTGAAAAAGAAAAAGAACTGAAAGAGTACACAGATGAGAAAGTCTCAAATGTAGACCTCTCAGAACTTAAAGACGTTTCAATTATCGACGTTGGTGACGGACAGACACTTGTTTATAACTCAGAAACAGAGAAGTGGGTAAATGCTGAAACTAAACAGGGAATCATAGTTATTCCGATTAGTTTTGCATCAGGTTTTAATTCATTTAACTTAGTAGGTATGACAGCACCCGATTTAGAAGCCTTATGTAGTAACAACAAAGATAAATTGGTGGTACTACAAGATAACAATGTTGGCAGTACCTATCCTCCATTATACAGATTGCAATCTGAAACAAACCCTAATGAATTGCTGTTTGGTACTATTATTCATCAAAGTGGATTGGGTCCAGGTATTGCTATATACAAAAAACAAACTGCAAAGATTTATAATCGTTTTAGTAGACTTTATATTCCAGGTTTACCTTTACCTTCATCTGCTAATAATGGAAAACTTCTTGGTATAAAAAATGGGGTTTATAGTTTAGTAGACCCTCCAAACAATGACGTAACGTACACGACAGATGAACAGGTTATAGGTACTTGGATTGATGGTAAACCTCTATATCAAAAAACATACACGGTTACATTTCCTTCAAACACATTTATAGCCGATATAGGTAACGAAATATGTATCAAAAATGTATATGGCGGTGTGTACGATAATCAAGAGCAAAGTTTCGTACCTATTGGATATCAGAGTCAGGTCAGATTTAACAGTGATGTAATTTCTGGGCAGCAAAGAATTACATTTTACAATGAATTTATTGATAGCAGACCATTAGGTGAGTTTACAATTCAATACACTAAAAATACTGATACAGTTGACTAAAGTGTAACCATTCAAACGGTTAGAAATGAGGTATAATATGGACGAACCTATTTACTATGACGGTACAAAGCTTTTATCAATGAAAGACTTGTACGGAAAGAAACCTGAAATATATATGTGTACCACTAACAGAACCGGTGGTAAGACAACATATTTTGGCAGACTTATGATTAACTCATTCTTGAAGCGTGGTGAGAAGTTTATGCTTCTCTACCGCTTCAAGTATGAAATTGACGACGTATCATCAAAATTCTTTAAAGATATAAAAGGTTTATTCTTTCCAGATTTAGAAATGGAAAGTGAAAAGCAACAGTTGGGAATATATCACAAGCTTTACTTAATAAACAATGGTAAAAAATCCTACCATTTAAACGGTCAGGATTTCACACCAGAGGAAGGGCATAATAAAATAGAATGCGGATACGCTGTTTCAATGAACTCTGCCGACCAAATCAAAAAGGTATCTCACCTTTTCTCAGATGTAAAAAAGATACTTTTTGATGAATTTCAATCTGAAACTAATCACTATTGCCCTGATGAAGTTAAGAAATTTATTTCAATACATCAGTCAGTCGCAAGAGGTAATTCGGAACAAGTACGATACGTTCCGGTATATATGATAGCAAACCCAGTTTCGCTAATAAACCCATACTACGTAGAAATGGATATATCATCAAGATTACGAAATGATACAAACTTTTTACGTGGTGACGGATTTGTTCTTGAACAAGGTTTCAATGAGAGTGCTTCAAAAGCACAAAAAGAAAGCGGTTTCAATAGAGCATTTGCCAAGAATGATTATATGGCATACTCTACAGAAGCAATATATCTTAACGATAACCTTTCATTTATAGAAAGACCGCAAGGAAAATCACGGTACATTTGCACCGTATGTTTTGAGAAAACAGAATACGCTATTCGTGAGTACGTCTTTGATGGTATCATATACGTTGATAATTCAATAGACAAAACTAACCCCAACCGAATAGTCATTACAACATCAGACCACAAAGAGAACTATGTAATGCTTAAACGTTCCGAAGCTATCAGAACTAATATGCGGTTTTTCTATATGCAAGGTGCAGTCAGGTTTAAAGACCTTAAATGCAAGCAGATGTTTATGAAATTTGTCTGCTTAAAGTAACCATTTAAACGGTTGAAAACTTAATCTCGTATATCTGCACTGCATACTATATATTGTGATGTGTGGGGAATACTCTTGGGATACAGAGCCATACATTCATTTGTCTTTATTCAGCGAGTTTATAGTTGTAGTGTTAAAGATATAAACAAAAAACCCCTAATAACCTTTTGGCTATTAGGGGTTTTACTTTTACGGTGTGCGTGATTTATAATTACAAAGTTCGTTATTTAATCTGTCAACAATACGTTTCTTACTTTTGCATTTCTCTTGATATTTACAATTCTTACAAGGCAAATTATAATATCGCCTTGTGGCACATACTTCTTTTTGATACGCGTAAGAGTGTTCGTATCCTTCAACCTGTCCTTGACGCTTTGCCATAGGCTCACTTCCTTTCTTCAACCATTTGAATGGTTGATTTTTATCGCATTACATAGCTTGTTTCAACAAGTAATGTTCCGCCTTTTATTTGTTTCGGTCGTAATTTACCTTGTATTTTTAAACCAACTTTAAAATCTGTAAGTTCTCTTTTTGTTTGCATAAATTCAATTTGTTCTTGCGTGAAGTGGGATTTGTCATAATCATTTATTGGCTCTTGAGTTAGTGATTTGTTAAATTGATATTTGCATTTTTCATTCATACCAGCACATTTGATGTTGTAATATGGCTTGTCTATCGGTTTACCATTCTCATGTGTTACGTGTTCAATATAAGTTTTCTGTCTTACGAAAATTGCTTCGTCCCAGTAAGATTCCAATTTCCATTTACAAAAATCTGTGTCGTGAATTGGAATGCCTTTTAATTCTTCGGGCTTTAAATCACAGTGTATACTGTCTGTATCTGCGTATATGAAACCCGGTTTATCTGCACCATAAAAATTCTTTTGTGCTGCTCTAATTGTAAAGTTTCTTGCATATGATGTTATGGCTGAACCAATAGGAATATATCCAGGTTTGCCTTCGTAGCTTTCTATTATTTCATATCTCAATGCACCAGTTTCTACGTCTAAATAGCAATGCTTATAACTATTATTTATCCAAGTTGCCATTTTACCATATAGATTATTAAGGAATAATTTTGCTAAAGTTCTCATAGCACCTTCCGAATTGACTTTTATATTTTTCCATTTCTGAATATAAGCATCAAATATTTCACTTGGGGATTTTGCTTTGAACCAACAACCGTCTAAAACTTCGAGGTCTATTAAATGATAATGTTCTTGTAAAAGTTTATAATCAACACAAGTCAATGTTAAAGTTACTTTTGCTTCTTGGATATTCCCATATATATCTTCATATGTTGTATGATATATTCCGTCTTTATCTTTAATATCACTTGTTTCTAAACATTCTGTTGCTTTGTAAAGTGGATTACCTTTTATTTGTATAAATGGTAACATACCCTTTTTAAGTCTGAATTTAGTTCTTATGCGTATAAAATAATAACAGTTTTTTGAATGTTTCAAATAACTTGGAATATCGCCTTTCCAAAATGTAGGTTCACCAACTGGATAAATTGACCCACTTTCGCTTGACATAACAGACGGATAAAGTGAATTTACATCAGCTGTTAAACCATTTTTGAATATTTTATTTTCTTTACCTTTAACTAAATAACACCAACCACCTTTATATGATTTATGAATATATTCGCCTGCGTTTTCAGAACCAAATTCCTGACCGATTAAACGGTCATAAACATTAGGGAAGTTATATTTAAACTCATAATAAGACATTGTTTTCTTAAACTCTGACATACAACAAGAACCTATTGTTATCCCTTTGTGTTCATTTTCAAACATAATTTCAAGTGCTTCCTTAGCTACAAATATATCATTTAAAATGTAATCGTGTTCTTCTGGTGTTATAATACCGTGTGCTTTTCTGTAACCTGTATATTCTATTTCAGATTTTCTATGTTTTGTTTTAAATCCTTTTCCTATATCTTTAATGCTAAAAGGTAACAATTTAAGTGAGTCACGGATATTTATAAAGTGTCCAGTCCTTGTTCTTATTGTTATTTCATACCACATACCACGGTCTGAAATCATATAGCTATATGAGTTATTTGGCATATCATCTTTTTCATAGAATGTTTTTGTTAATGGAATGTATGCTTCGACAAAGTTTTTATTTCTCATTAAATATGATAACCAAAATGTACCGTCAAATTTTAAATTGTGATAGAATATATAAAGGTCTTGTGACATAGAAAGATATATTAACTCACTAAAAGTTTCTTCTATAGATGAAAATACCTTTGCATCTTCTGTCCACAACTCACAAATAGCCGAAGCCCAAACCTCTGTATCGACCTGACCGTCATAAACGGTTGTTTCAAAATCGCCAACTAAAAGCCGACCATTTAAACGGTTAGTCGCCATAACGTGCCATTACGTCATCATATTCATAGAATGTGTTTTCGGCTTCGTCAATGTCAAAATCTTCAATTGATAAATCTAAAACTCCACACATTACAACAATTGCTCTTGCGTGGTCTGATAATTGTGAAGTGTAATATAATGCCTGGTCTAAGTATTCTTTTGCAATATCACCATACTTTTCATAACGTTCATATGCATCTTTCCAATCTTCTTTATTAAAAGAGTCAAGTGCTTTTTGCACAGTGTCAATACCAAAGTATGATGCACCTTTTCCGCCCCTGTTATAATCTGCAAATGCAGAGTCAATTCTATTTTGAATATAATATTTAAACATTTCAAGTTCTCTAACAGCTTTATTTATATTATACCCTTCTGGATTTCTCATTCTTTTTGTTTTCTTATCTCTGTATGTTTCATATAAATATTTTCCCAATTCTTCATTTGAAGAAAATAATGCAGAACCTATAATATCACCCGTAAACCTATCTATTACCATACCTTGTGTTGTCACTTGTGTATATTGCGTCCCGTATCTTTTATAATAATTTTCGTAATTAGGCTTTTTACCCCTTTTTGCAGGTGTGGCTAATTTAGTCTTTTTAGACTTTTTAGGTTTTTCAACTGGCGGCTTTTTAATTTTCTTACTTTTAGGTCTGAATGTTTGAACTGAAATTGGAGATACTTTTTTAGGTTTTGTTTTTACTATTGCTTGTAAACTTTGTTTTTGAGTTGATATTGTTTTAATATCAGATTTTGTTATATTTGATTTTCCAGTTTGTGAGATTAGCTGTTTTGCAGTTGGTATTTTTGTAATGTTGATGTTGTGATATTTTGCTTGACGCATTAAGTTACGTCTTATTCGGTTATACTCTTTGTATAAATCCATAACACACCACCTTTCTGCTTATTTTTGCAATAAGCGAAATTTGTTTTTAGCAGTTATTATTTCATCAAGGCATTTTTCGCATACATCAATCCTTTCCCAACCTTCTTCATACCATAATACCCAATGCCGTTTAGCTTTTACTTTGTATTTTATTTTTATTTCTGCGTCATTTTCCATACAGAAATCACATATTCTTACGTTTCTTTTCATTGGCTTTTCCTTTCTATATGAAAAAAGCCCACCAACCGTTTGAATGGTTGGCAGGCTAATTTCAAAATGCAAGTGTTTAAAGAAGGTAACCGTTTGAACGGTTATGAAGTCTTATGCTACAATTGAGCAAGTAATGAAATACTTGCCGGCGAAGTTACGAGAAGGACGGCGATATACTGAAATTGTAAATCCTTCTCCACTTTCAAGTTCGTCTGTAAGTTCCTCTGCAATATCAGAGAAAGCGTTCCAGAATGTCTTTGAAGATGTTACATACTTCTGTCCGTCTTTAGCAAGAATAAGGAACTGATTGTAGTCAGTATTCTCACCGTTTCTTACAGCTTCATTATGCACAGCAAGTACAACATATGCTGCTACTTCAATGTTGAAACTGTCATCCGGAATTGACTCCAGAATTTCATCAAGTTTCAGTGCGTTTGATACATCCTTGAGAGCGATTTTCTCAAGTTTTGTGAGTTCTTTTGAGGTTTCCTCGATTGTTACTTTGTAGTTTCTTTCTGTTGCCATTTTCTTAGGCTCCTTTCTTAATATGTTTTTTTGTTTGTAGGTATAAACTATGCCTATTTATCTCAACCGTTTGCACGGTCAAAATACAGTGACAAGATGCGACCCTGTAGGTCAATTATTATATCGTCTACAAGATTGCTTATTGTTGCACATTCGTATATATCATTGTATGTGCGAGTTATTGTGAAGACTACACGCATTTTGTTCGATATTTCATTATCGAAATAACCAAAATGAAATTCAACTTTTTCAGTGTCAGCATGATTTATTGTTAAGAGAGTGAAGTCGATATGCAACATTTCTCTTATTTTCTGCTCAACCGTTTGAATGGTTGCAGAGTTGATAAAATGCTTTTTGAAAATTTTGATGTAGGCTTCGCTGTGCCTCTTGTATTTGTTGGGGCGAAGTGGAGATTTCTTTTCCTCACGTATGCAAGCGTAAATGCAGATGCATGAGAAAACCCATAATATTGAAAGAATGAAAACTATGATTGTTAATTTTGTAACTTCTGACATTTTTAATCCTCCGAAAGTAATTTGTTTAATTCGTCAAACACTTTGTCTAAATCGGCTTCATCTTTGATGCTGAATCCGTAAATACCAAGTTTCTTTTCAACATTCTTGGTGTGAATATCAGTTATGATTTCGAACCAATTGGCTAAACCGATATCCGCAAAATTTATAACTTCAAGTGAATCCGGATAATCAACATCAAATTCTTCACAATATGAAATCCTTGATGCTATCTTTGTGATAATCTTGTCAATTATTTTAGTAAAAACAGTGTCGAAATGCTTATATATTTCTTCATCACTTAAATCATCACTTTTTCCACTTGACATAAACTCAAGTTCATTTCTAAGGAGATTTTTTAAACGCTCTTGAATTTCTTCCTGAAAATTATCAGTAGGTTCACCGGTGAGGAGTTTTTTGATTTTGTCATTTGCCTTGTCACATATTGTTTTTCTGTCTTTCATTTTATTGTCCTTTCTAACCATTTGAACGGTTTGTGATTTCGTTGTAAGCTTCATATTGCATCAGGTCACGGAACTCGTCCGCGATTATCTCAACCCAGTTTGCTGATACGATATCATAGAGGGTTATTTCAGCCAAAGAGTCAGGATTCATAACATAATATTCTGTTAATATGCTTGGAATAATGTTTGCAATTACTTTTGCAATTACAATATCGAAGTGGCTTGACTGTTCATTTATAGTCATCTGCTCGTTGTGCTTGATATAATACTCTTCGTTATTAACCTCAAGAGCTATTCTCTGCTGAATTTTTCTCTGGAAGTTATCAACGGGTATTCCACTAATAAACCACTTAATACGACCGTCAGCTTTATTCTTTAATGCCATTTTGTTCTCCTTTCTCAACCGTTTGAATGGTTGGTCTAAATCTTTTTAAGTTCTCTGTATATATTGTATCTACTTTTCTATGAGCATATAGGCACATATCATCTAATTCCGCTTCACAGTGTGTTACGCACATTCTTGATATATTACCTTTTAATAGATTTTCTATCGAGTATATTTCACTCAACTGTTTTTCTGTTAATGGCACTACTTTATTTTCATTTTCAGCCATTTGACTGGTTAGATTCTGTTTGACAGTTAATGGTTTGCCATTTGCTATGTGTATTCTCAACGCAGTATTTAAGCACTCTATTAAAACACCTTTGCATTTCATTAACTCAAGTTCTGCTTTACACTGCTCATATTCATCTTCTGGAATTTCAATTATCAATTTCATATCAATCCTCACTTTCTGAACCGTTTGAACGGTTGCGATAATCTTCGTAAGTGTAAAAGATTTCAATTGAAATTCCGAGCCAGTCAACGTTATCGAATGCCCATAAAATCAAGTTTGAATAGCCAAGTTCCTGTCTTGGACTGTCTGCTTCGATACTAACACATTGAGCGAGGTGCTCATCAAATATCATTCTGATATCGTGAGCCATCCTTAAATGGTTATCATGGCATCTGTGATTTTTAAATTCCAGATAGGATTTCTCTTCGGATAATGATTTTCCAAGTGAAATTATTGTTTCATTATCAAGCATATTTCTTACTATTCTTGTTGGCTCTTTGTAAAATTCATTTACAGAGCCAAGCACTTCTTTGTATGACATATTGTACCTCTTTCTACCAACCGTTTGAATGGTTGAAAAACTCAACTATTCAGCTAAGGCTGGATTTTAATAAATTTTGAAAATTGATTTTGGAATTTGGGCTTTTGCCAACCGTTTGAATGGTCAGACAAAATATAGGTTATAGAGTTTCCCGACCGTTTGAACGGTCAAGGAATGTATGTGCGGCAGAATGCCCTCATACCTGTATTTAGTGCTTTAACGCACTAAAGCGTTATGTAACAAAAGTTACGGAACAGCCAACTTGACCGTTCCGTAACATATGTTACAAGCGTTCATTTTGACCGTGCGGAACGGTCAAATCGAAACTACTGTTATCATAGAGAGATAGTAGGAATTAACAGCAAATATAAAAGCCCACTACGGGGCTTTTATATAAAATTTTTACTTTTTAATTTTTCCCTTTACGGCTTCTGTAGGTTCGTTGTGGTTATCGTGAATATCAGTATTTACGGCTTTGTCGATAGCTTTATCGATAGTGTCAATAAACGTATTAAAAGCGGTTAAAACGCTTGTTTTGTCGCTAGCGTTCGTAATAAGCTTACAAGCGTCAGAGATTGAAAAAGCACTAAAGGCGTCAGCCATGTACGCTTTAAAAGATTCTATATCCATACTCTGACAAGGGTGTTTCTTATCCTTGTCAGTATTACTGCCGTTTTTGCCCTTTTTAACGTGTACCTTGTCAATTACCGCCTTAACCTCTTTTGTTTTCATATTGGGGTTTATCCCGATTTTTTCGGCATTTTCCATTTCATCATCTTTAAGGGTGGATAGCAAGACAAGTGATGTTTTCGGGAACTTGTCAGCACTTATACCACCTATATCAACGGGTTTGTTGATGAGTTTGCCGTTCTCGTCTACAACCTCAAAAAAGCGGCGGTGTATCTTTATACTGTCATTTACGGCGCTACGCTCAAGATTAAAGTTGACCTTAGCAAAGTCTTTGACGTCACTGTAATGTTTCTTAGTTTCGGGATTTACAAGCTTTTTATAAGACCCCGTGCGGTCAAAATCAGATAAAGCCTTGCAAAGCTTAACATAGCTTGACGCATACGCGACAAGCGACTTGTTGACAATTGCAATATCCTTTAAAACTTTAGCTTTTTCTTTGTCGGTAGTACCAGCAACAAATACAAGACCGTTTGTGTTGATAGAAATTTCATTTTTTGACATAAGATTTATACCTCTTAAATATAGACTTATGACTTTACTGCTATGTCATATAAAGCCCTATAGGTTGCATTGTTGCTATAGGTCAACCGCAAGGGCGTTTTACAAGTCCCTTGCGTACTTGGTGGTTTTCTCTTGCAAGACTATTGCAAGACGGGTACTCACTACCCGACACGTTCTCACGTGCGTTATTCACTTGTCAAGAATCGCAAACCGTGCAACACGGTCAGGCATCCCTTTTTCACGGTCAACCGTAGGTGGTAAAACCGTAGCGGGCGGGTGAACCACACCGCAACCCCAAATTTGAGGCTACCTATAGTATAAAGGATAAATGTAAACTGGGTATGAATAAATTATGAATAATTTGTAAACAATTATGAACAAAATATGAAGACGGGAGATAATAAAAAGACGGCCTACCGTGAGCGGTAAACCGTCTATAATGGGGTTGCAACCGTGCTAAATGGTTGCAAGTTTGCTTGCGTATGTCTTTATAAGGTCGCTTATTTCGTCTCGCAATTCGTAGTTTGTATTATTGATTTGCTTGCAAATTTCAAGTGATACATAGTCAACGGCAACACCGTCAAAAGCAAGGTCTATGGCATCATAATAATCAAGTGCAAGATATAAGTCAACGATTGATTTAATGATATTCTTGATAGCTTTTCTTTGTTCTTTGTTGTAGTTTTTCATAGTCTTTATATCTCCATTTCTGACGGTGCTACCGCCCTTTTGATAATACTATTTTAGCACACTTTAGTGCTAAAGT
>OCTW011614912.1_pt1 | contig 17291 bp, 10 predicted proteins | sample 1539671 | NCBI WGS metagenome assembly OCTW01 (sample SAMN02144230, study PRJEB22623) | gut metagenome | biome: sheep rumen | host: Ovis aries | place: New Zealand
ATTCCGCAGCACTTTAGTTTAATAGCTTTAGTCAGATTTTTCACTTACCTTAGTGCTGCAATTCAAGACAAGCAAAATCATCAATGACATGCAAAGGTACAAATAAAATCTGAGAAAGTAACAATGCATGTATGTCGGAATAACGTATGCAGGGTTGCTGACGGCGGTTTACTTCACGACCGTCTTCTGACCGTTGGTGATATAGATGCCGGGGACGGTGGGAGCCGTGTCGAGGCGGCGGCCCTGTAGCGTGTCACGTCTGAGATGTATCTGTAGCTGGCTGTGGTGGGGGTGTATGGGGCGTTTCCCGTCGGGAAGTGAGTTTGTAGGGGGTACATGAATGGTTTCCCGTCGGGAAAATGAGTTTGTAGGGGGTACATGAACGGTTTCCCGACGGGAAAATGGGTTTGTAGGGGGTACATGAACCATTTTTCCGACGGGAAATCGACCTGTATGGGGTGTATTGACTTTACCATTTGCCGGTGACGTTGCGCTCGCGGGGCAGGGTCTCACCGTTGCGCAGGGCGTTGACGTAGTACGAGAGGTAGAGCGTGAAGAAGCTCTCGCCCGTGCTGACGTGGGTCTGCACGTTGGTGTCGTAGGTGACGCCGTGGAAGTGCTCGCCGGTGAAGGCCTGGCGGGCGCGCTCGTAGTTGACGAAAGGCACCACCTCGTCGTGCATCGAGTGGAACACCACCATGGGGTGCTGCGGCTGCCAGCCCTGGGTCAGGTTGTTCATGTCGAGGGCCTGGCGAATGGCCGTCATGGCGGGCGAGGGCGACGAGAACGCGCCCGAGAAACTGCCGTCGAGGCTGCCGTTGCCGCTGAAGAACTCGCGCACCTCGGGGCGCAGCGTGGCACCGGCGGTGGCATAGCGGTCGCCGTTGTTGTCGCGCCACGAGTAGCGCTCGTTGTTCTCGGCGGTGATGGGCTGGAAGCCTCGGTCCTCGCTGCTGAACCAGCCGGTGCTCTCGCGGGCGAAGCCGTACATCACGAAGATGCTGTCGTCTGGCGCGACGGTGTACTCATGCGTGCTCGTCGAGTGGTCGGCGCTGTACTGGCACAGTCGCTGCTGAATGTCGTCGGTGCTCAGGCTCTTGTCGCTGATCCAGCGGGCGATGCCCGAGTTGAGGAAGTCAGCGCAGAGATACTGGTCGATGGTGTACTTGCCGGCCACGTAGGGGTTGGCGTCGCACATGCCCTTGATGATGAGCGGTGCCACGACGGGCATGCAGAGGCGGTTGTCGTCGACGTACTGCTGCAGGGTGGCCACGGGGTCGTAGGGGCCGTCGCCGCAGACGGAGCCTGCCAGCCGCAGGTCGTCGGCCAGGGGTGCCCGTCCGTCGATGCCCTGCTCCAGGTAGCGGTGGGTGGCCATGGCCACGGAGCCGCCCTGCGAGTAGCCCACGATGACGGTCCGGTAGTCATCGCTGAGCGTGCCGCCGCGCTTCTCCAGGAACTGCTGGCGGGCGGCCACGATGCCGTCGATGACCTGGCGCGCCGTGGCCTCCTGGTAGAGGTAGGGATGGGCGCGGTTGATGGTGGCACCGTAGCCCTCGTAGTCGGGGAAGACGACGAGGCCCCTTGATGCGAAGAGCATGCAGGTGACGCCGCAGTCGCTGGTCATCTTGGTGCTCATCGAGGGGCAGCCCTTGTTGTCGGTCATGGTAATGTGGCATCCGCCGATGATGTAGCGTGCGTCGCCGTCCTCGGGCCACGCCATGCGTCCGGTGAGCCATACGGGATGGCCGTCGGCGGTTGTCGAGAGGTAGGTGTAGCGGCAGGTCCGGTACTTGCCGGAGAGGAAGTTACCCGCCTTCTTTGCCTCTTCAAGGAAGAAGTAGATGGAGTCCTCGGCACCGTTGTGCTCGCTCAGCAGGCGGCTCAGTTCGTCGTCGATGCTGACGTCGTCGGGCGCAGCGTCGCCGGGCTTGCCGTTGATAGGCTCCTCGGTGGGCGTGGCGGGCGCATCGTCGTCGTCGCTGCTGCATGAGGCGAAGCTCAGGCTGAGGCCGCACAGCAGCGCGGCCACGAGCCAAAGGTTAAGAATCTTTTTCATGTTTTTTTATGACGTTATTTCGTTATGACGTTATTTCGTTACTCTGTCTTTGTCAGTAGGGGAAGTACTCCTTCATGGTGTTGGTATATACGGAGCCGTAGTGATCCTGGTTGTAGAGGCTGACGTGCGAGCCTATGGTGGTGCGGGCCAGCTCCTTGTAGAGGTCGTAGATGGAGATGGTATTCAGGCGGCCCACCTCGTTGCGGAAGGTGCGGGCGAAGGCGTTGCTGAGGAAGACCCCGAGCGTCTTGTCGTGTACGTCGGCATCGCTCGTCTCGCGGGTGTTAGCGGCAGTGATGGCGAGCACGTTGGGCAGTCCCTGCAGGGCCACGCCCCAGTTGCCTGAGAAGCAGGTCTCGATGGCGAACATCATGCGGCGGTACTTGAACTCGCGGCCCATCTGCTCCACGATGTCATGGATGCGCTGCGTGCCGAAGTACTCGCTGGCGTCCTCGTTGCCCCACAGCGGGCCTTCGCGCTGTCCGCCGTGGCCGCTCCAGAAGAAGAATACGTTGCTGTTCTCCGTGGAATGGATGACCTTGGGCAGACGGTCGCTCTGGCGACCCAGCATGATGTCGGCCACGTCGTCGCGGGTAATTTGCGAGAAGTGGTAATCGACGACGGCGCCCTCGCGCTGGTCGAAGTCGAGGTCGCTCTCGTCCTCGATGGCATTGATGTATATCTTGCCTGGGTACTTGTTACGCTCGTCGTTGGCCAGGTTGTCCTCGACGATGAGTACGATGTGGTCTTCGTCGTAGCCGGACTCGGTCAGCAGTTGGTACATGGCGAAGGCATCGGCCTGATGGCGGTAGTTGGCCCAGGTGGTCGAGGGGCTGATGATGACGGCCCAGTTGTCGGTCAGTTCGGGCAGTTCGGGGTCGCTGCCAGCCTCGAAGTTATCCTGAATCCAGCGTTTCTCCTGTTCCCAGATGTTGGTGGTCGAAGCCTGGCTGCTGGTGCCGGCGGTGCTCATATAGACGATGGGCTCGATGTCGGTCTTGCCGTTGCTACCCTTCGTGGGCTGCCAGAGCATATAGGTGGTGTTGAGTACCTTGGTGTAGGTCTGCTCGTCGAAGTCGAGGCTGCCGGTGGCGCCGTGGAGGGCGAAGTCGTTCTCGAGGAAGAGGCACTCGAAGCCCACGTGCAGCTGTGTGTCCTCCCAGCCGGTGTTGTAGCCGTCGCGGCTCACCACGCTGCGCATGTAGTCGGTCAGTCCGGCCTCGTAGGGTTTCTTGCTGTAAACAACTTGCTCGTCATTGACGAGACATTCGTCGGGGCTTATCATCTGGTAGTAGGCACCGAGGGCGATGATGCAGAGTGCGTCATAGACCTGTGCCTCGCCGTTGTGCGGGTGGCGCCCGTAGGTGGCATGGTAGGCCTGCGGGAATCCGTAGTCGAGACTGCCCGAGGGGGTGATGCCGACGACGAAGTCGCCCTCGCCGCACTGGCTGATGAAGGCATCGTCGCACGACGTGTCGGCGAAGATGGGCACGATGTCCCTCAGTTCGGCGGTGTTCACGGCGGCAGCCTCAGCCTCGTCGTAGCGTTTTAGCAGGTAGTCGTAGAGTTGCTTCTGTATGTCGGCATAGTCGGCGGGATCACTGACGGCCACGCAGAGCATCAGGTTTTTGGAATTGCTGTCCTCGTCGATGTTCTGGAGGAAGGCATCGATGCTCTTGCCCTTTGTGTACTTCATCTGACCCTCGCCGGCCACATTCAGCCGGAACTCAGTGGCGTAGTAGCCGAACCAGTCCTCGAACGACTTGCCGTAGGTGTCGTCGCTGTAGATCAGGGCCACGTCGGCCTTTCCGGAGCGGGCCACGGAGAGCATCATCTCGCACTGCGTGACGTCGCTCTCGGTGAGGAACCAGGCGTAGGTGCTGCGGGCGTGGATGCGCTGTAGTTCACTGCTGGTACAGGTGGGCATGACCACGGGCACACGGCGCTGGGCAGCATAGTTGAGCAGCGTCTGGGCGTGGTTGCTGTGGTAGGGGCCGATGATGGCGTGACAGGTGTCGTCGCCCTCCTCAGGCGTGGTCAGTTTGTAGGCCAGTTGCTCCAGGTTCTCGGTGTCCTCGTCGTGATAGCGCAGGTTCAGTTTCACCTGCTGCTTCAGTCCTGTCTGGGCGCGACTGATGTTGGTCATGGCCCAGTCGATGCTGTTCTGCCACTGTTGCTGGATGGTCTTGGGCAGGATAACGTCCACGTTGATGACTTTCACTTTGGTGGCCTCGGGCTTCGTGCTGCCTCCATTGTCATCGTCGTCGCTCTTACAGCCGGTGGTGATGACGCAGGCCAGGGCCAGCAGCAGGCTTGCCGCTGACCTGATGATATGCTGATATTTGAACATGGTCATAATTCGTTAAATTCTTTTTGTCGTAAAACTTATTCATCGAGGAGCTGGAGGTTGTCGGTGACGTAGTTGCTGTTCCAGCCGCCGAACTCCTCTGCGGCAGGCATGGTGCCGATGGCATCGGAGCGCATCCACTGGGCGGTCCAGTTGAAGAGTGCGGTGCCGAAGTCGCGGCGCACCCACCACTGGCTGGCCAACTGCGTGTCGAGTGAGAGTACGTCAACGTCGGACTGACGGCCCATGAAGTAGAAGCCCAGGCCTTGGGCGGCAGAGCCGAGGTCGGCAAAATGGAAGCGCGAGCGTTCTTCGGTGTAGAGGTCGCTTAAGAGTTGGCCGTACTTGTAGGCCTCCTGCAGAATGGAGTTCTGCTCCTCGCCGGTGTAGATGCCGTCGCCCACGGTGGTGGCCATAAAATTGAAGACGATTTCCGTCCTGCCACCCAGTTCCTCCTTCAGCACCTCGTAAACGCTGTCGCGCAAGGCTACCTTGTCGGGTTCGTAGAGGCGGAAGTAACACATGTTGTCGCAGTTCAGCGGCTTGTAGTCAGGGTCATCGTCACTGGCTTCGCCCGCCTCTATCTCCGCCTGGTGGTTTTCCTCATCCTCCTCGATGGTCTCGCGGATGTACTGGCAGTAGCGGCGCGCCGACGAGGCGGCCGAGATGTTCAGACCGTGCAGACGGGAGCCAAGTCCCAGCCGGGTGGCGGCCTTGTCCACATCGTCCTTGTTCATCTTCAGCACCAGCACCTCGTCAATATCCAAGAAGCGCTCCTTCAGCGGCTCCATCCAATCTACCATGAACGGCTCGGTGAGCACCAGCAGGCGGCGCTCGAAGGGCTTGGCGGTGTAGATGTTGTAGCCGTTGTCAAACCAGTCCTCCACCATTTCCTTGGCGGCGTCGAGGTCGGCACCCGCCAGGTAGTTCACGTCGATGGTGTCGGGCTGTGCCTGGTGGTCGAGCACCTTCAGGCGGTACACGCCCTCTAAGACGTTGTCGGCAAAGCCCATGTCGCCCAGTTGTCCGGGCGCAAACACTACGGTGACTGACATCGTGGCGCCCGTGGCCGTCTCCTGGCTGGGTGTCCCGTTGTCGTCATCGTCCTTGCTACAACCCGTGGCGATGGCCGCCACGAGGAGCATCAAAAAGAAAATCTTACTTTTCATACTTTATCTCATTATTATTATATATGTACGTGTAACTATTGTTTCGCCGGAAGAGGTGGCGACCGTTTGCCGAGACGTTGGCGTAGTCGTAGCCCACGATGTCGGCCTCCTGACGGTCGGCCCAGAGGGTGAAGTCTTCGCCGCTCTTCGCCACGGCGAAGGCACGGCTCTGGTAGGTGCCGTCGGGGCGTACGCCGCCGTCGAGTTCGATGGCGGGCAGAGCCGTGCAGTCGGCGTAGGTGAAGCCTTCCACGCGCTTGACGCCCACGCCGCCGCAGGTGATGTAGAAGCGCCCATCGGTGGCTTTGTCGTCGAGAGCCGTCAGTGTACACTTGCCGTTGAGCCACCTGACGCGGTAGGCCGTCTGGTCGTCGGCCACGCCCACGCCGCAGGCCAGTTTTATTTTTCCCTCATAAACGGGATAGCACACCCAGAGGCGCTTTTCGTCGATGGTCTCGCGGCAGACGACGGCCACGTAGCGCCCGCCGCTGACAATGTTGGCCATCATCGGCTCCGCGTCGCTGTCGGTGCGGGTGAAGGGCGTCCACTGGCCCGTGGCCTCGCGGTAACTGCAGGTGACCGAGGCATAGTTCACGGGCAGGCTCACGTTGAAGAAGTTCATATCGCCTATGAGCGACTGCTGCACGGCGGCATCCTGCAGGATGGAGGCTTTGATGCGCTCGGCGACGTAGGGGTCCACCAGTTCGGCAAACTCCCAGATGGGTGTGACGCGCATCTCCACCAGTTCCACGTTCGACCCCAGTTCGTCCGCCGGGTCGTAGTTAATGCTCGTGCGCCACTTGGCCACGCCGTCGATGCTGAAGTCGCGTGTGCCGTCGGCCTTGTGCTCGCCCAGGAGGCTCGTCAGCGTCGATTGGTCGCCGCCGCGCGCCGTGATGTTCAGCCGTCCGTGCTCCAGCCACTGGAACTCGTCGGTGCCCGAACGGTGCTCGTCCTTGCTCTGCACGGCCTCAAGGAACTCCTTGGTGGTGAACTCCTCGGTCTTCGACTTGTCGTTCCAGCGCCACATATAGTTCATCAGGTCAATGCGCAGGCTGCCGCCCAGCCATGCCTCGGTGATGACGTGGGTGCCCCAGACGTTGACGAACGAGTCCACGGCGGCGTAGTCCTGCTGGGTGCTCTGGCCGAGGTGCTCGATGGCACCCCTGAAGCTCTCTGTCAGTATCCACTTATTCTTGTCATTATAGAGTGCGCGCAGGTTGGCTGGCGACAGCGTGGTGTTGGCGCGCAGAATCTGTTCGTTCAGTGAATAGAAGAACGACTCCTCGATGCCATCCTCGATGAAGTTCTGCCGCTTGCGCTTCTCGCCCTTGTAGAGGCCGATGTCAATCTCTTCCTTCAGGTTCAACGACACGTTGGCCACGTAGTCGCGCTTCGAGTATTCAAACTTTCCCGTGCTCCTCAGGTAGCTCATCGGCGTGACGGTGAGCAGCGTCTGTCCCGTCATACGCTGCAATTGTTCCACACTCGCGCGGTCGATCACCTGGCAGCGTATGTCCTGCCAGTTGCAGTACTCGCCGCGCACGGCATCGTAGGAGTATCCCACGCCGTGGTTGCGCAGGAAGAGCGCGTGCGTCTCCACGTCCTCGGCGCGAGTCCATTGGAAAGCAGCGGGACTCTCCGCAGTCTGGGCATCGCCGGCCCAGACCTCCAGAGAGTCATCGCTACAACTGGTGGCGACTCCCGTCGTCGCCAGCAACAGTACTAACCATAATAATGTATGTGAAACATGAAATCTAAATCTTTTCATAAGCCTTTCTTTTCCTAAATGTCCACGAGACTGAATCCCTCGGGCTTCGTCTCTTTGAAGAGTACGATGCTGGCGGTGTAGATGATTTTGCCGCCTTGCCACGACTGCCAGTCATCGTAGATGCCGGGGTGGTAGAAGCCCAGTCCGAGGAAGCGGCCGCTGCGGCGGTAGAGTGTCATCGTCTCCTGTCGGGCGTCGCGGCTGTGCTCGCAGTCGATAGGCAAGACAAAGACATCGGTGCGTCTCTGGTATCCGAAATAGGCTCCTTGCCACTCTCCTTCCCACGAGTCGCGCACAATCCACACGCGGTTGTTCTTGTCCTCCTGATACTGTCCGTTGGCCCAGTGGGTGTAGCCCGTCTTCGTGTTGCCGAAGCCCAGGGTGGCATCCTCTACGGCGTAGTGGGTCACGTTGTGGTCGCCGTCGCAGTTATAGCGCTCCATGTAGGGGAACACCTTGCCGGGCATGTTCTTCACGATGCGCCGCTTGTCGGCCAGGAAGTCCTCGTCGGCACAGAGCAGCAGGAAGTCGGTGATGGCCCACCAGGGGCCGTCATGCTCGGGACGCCACACGCCCTTGTGCTCGTCTTCCATGTCGTCGATGTAGCGCGTGTTGGTGCCCTTGCCGCCCTCCATGCAGACCAGCGCGCCCTCGTTGCCGTCGCCATAGCCGCTGCTCTCGCGCACGCAGATGTAGTGCTTGCCTCTGCTGACGAACACCTCGCCGTACAGGCAGGGCGACTTGAAGCGGGCGTTCTTGCCCCACTGGGCCTCGGTCTTATAGACGATGGTCTGCAGGCGCGGTATGCAGCGTATGCTCACCTCGGCCCAGCCCATGTTGCTGTCTCCGGTCTGCGGGCGGTGGAAGGTTAGCGTGCCCAGCGTCTGCTTCTTACCCGTGCTGTGGCTGTCCAGGTTGGTAAGGTCAATGGTGCAACCGTCGGCGGTCTCAGTGATACGGTTGGCCGACGAGCCGACGAGTAGCCGGAAGTAGCTCTCGGCAGCGGCGGCGCTCCTCACCTTGATGGCCCGCTCAAAGGGCTTGTCGTCGGTCAGCACCTCGCCGTAGGTAGGCTCGAAGGTCTGGCCCTCGAAGTCAATGTCGGTGGTGTCGCTCAGAGCCTGGCCCGTCAGCGTGTTCAGCACAGTGGCCAGTGCGGTCAGGTCGGCCTGCTGTTCCGCTGTGCGGCCCGCAGCCTCCGTCTCGTCGGGGGTCGGGCTGTCGTTGTCGTCGTCCTTGCAGGCGGTGGCCAGCGTGAGGACTGCCATCAGCATGGCGAATGTCTTCAGATGTTTCATTGTCATATTTCAGTATATATTATCCTTGATGGTGTTCAGGGTGGGATATTCAAACATGAAGCCGCGCACGGCCCTGACGGGGAAGTAGTCGCGGTGGAAGTCGCCGGTGGCCTCGCGTAGCGTGAGACGGTAGTGGCGGTCGATGACGAGCATCAGGGGGTTGCCCTTCGTCTCGTCGTGGGCCACGCCGAGGATGCTGAGCTCGCCGGCATAGCGCACGGCGTTGTCGCCATCATCGAACGGGCGGTCGTTCATGAAGTCGTGTGTGCCGTAGTAGCCGGCAAACCGGGCGCCGAATCCCGACACCTGGCCGGGGAAGAGCGCCTTGGGGTTGAAGCCGAGGAAGGCGTGGAGGTTGCGCACGTCCTGCTCCGTGGGCAGGTACCAGCGCGTGTTGGGCTGTCCGTCGTAGAAGGTGTTGGGCTTCCAGCCCCACGTCCAGTCGTTCTCCCGCTGGGTGCGGTTGCTCACGGTGCGGTAGAAGCAGGCGTAGAGTCGGTGGCCGTCCTCGTCGAGCCATTCCTGGTATTTAGGGCGGCTGGCCTCGGGGTTCGAGCAGAAGCCCATCTCGTGGTCGATGTCGCGGCGCGTCCAGAACTGTGCGCCCACCTTCACGATGGGGTGGCGGTGGGTCTCGCCGCCGTAGTTGAAGATAAACAGGTCGTCCTCGACGGTGCGGACGCCCTTCTCGTTGATGGCAATGGGTTTGGCCACGAGCAGGCTGCCGCTGGCGTAATAGAAGCGGCTGATGCGGCGCCCGGGGGCCAGCGAGTCGATGGGGTCCACGTAGCAGTCGGCGCCCGAGAAGCCTACGTAGGCGGGCTGGTGGATGCCGTCGCCGAGGAAGATGCCCTGGTTCATGCGGATATGCTGGCGGTAGATGGGGTACGCGATGGTGACGCGCTGGTCGGTGCGGATTTTCGGCACATACTCCGAGCAGACCTCCAGGACGGGGTCGCCGTCGATGTAGAGGAGACGGGATAGACTTTCTATATTACCTATATTATCTATATCAGAGAAGTCGAACAGCGCTTTCTCCGAGGTGTCTATCTGGTAGATGTCGGTGCCGGTGAAACTGGCGGGCAGTTGGCTGTCGCTGCGCTGCGCCATGCGGAAAGTGGCCTCCATGAACTCCTGTCGCAGACTGGAGGGCACGAGATCCCAGAGGGGGATGAGTTCAAAGTGGATGATGTCGAGCGACGCGTCGCGCTCGAAGTTCTGCGAATAGTTGATGCTGGCCAGCCAGTTGGCCAGATGGGTGGGGCTGATCTGGCCCGAGCCGTCGAGACTGCGGATGTCGCTCTCCAACTGTGAGCGCAGATCGGTGCTGCCGCCCGTGACGGTGATGGCTCCCTCGTGCGACTTGCTCGACGAGGGTGTGCGGTTCTTGCCCGTGCGGTCGGTGTCGGCGATGCGGCCCAGGGTGAAGTCCACCTCCTGCTTCATCTCCTCGACGCTGTTGAACGAAGCCGACTTCTGCATGGTAAAGGTGTAGTCGATGCGCCCGCCCAGGTCCACCTGGATGATGACGTGGGTGCCGAAGTCGGTGAGCATCTGCTCGATGTACTGCCGACGCTGGGCGGGGTCGGTAATTACGAGCAAGAGGTCGTTGAAGCGTTTGACGACCTCATTTGTGAAAGGGATCGTGTTCTTGCGCTGCATGTCGATGAGTGCAGCGCGGTCGATGATGCGCGAGGCTACGGCCTTCTCGAGTGAGCCGTGGCCGAAGTTGTGCTGCGTCAGTTCGCCCTTGGCCTTGTCGATGAGTTGCTCGGCTTGCTTGCAGTCCTCGCTGCAGCCTTCGAAGTGGTTGTCCGTGTCGCCGGTCTGCTGCTCCGCGAGGTCGCGGCCGAAGGCATGGATGCTGTTCGAGGCCACGTAGCGCACGCCAGTCTGCGCGAGGTGACAGTCCTGCACGTAGGCGGTGCCGTAGCGGTCGGTCATTTCGCGCAGCCGCTCATAGTTAAGGACGGGGGCCTTGGTGCGCACGGCCATGGGCGACTCCAGGGCCTTGTAGATGTCGTAGCCGTAGCCGATGTAGAGTTGTTCGCGCGGGTCGCCGTTGTGGCTGTTGTCGGCCTGCGAGAGTTGGACGATGCGCAGCGTGGCGCGGGGGGTGCCCGACGGAGAAGCGCCGGGAACGTCGGCGGTGTTGTCGGCGGCAGTGCCCGGCGTCTCTCCGTCGGGCATCACAGCGGCGAAGGTCAGCAGGGCCTCGCGGCGCACGCCGGTGTCGTTGGTCTTTGTGGTAAGGGCGACGATACTGTCGGCGGCCAGTGTGTCGCTGGCTACCGACAGCCAGTCGCTGCCTTCGTCGATGGTGACAGCAATAGTCCCCGTGGCGGCTGTGCGCCCGCCGATGCTCACGGTCAGGCTCTCGTAGGCGGCGCGCCAGCCGAGGGCTGGGGCGTCGTCGTCGCCGGTGTCGGCGGCAGAACCGCCCACCACGCTCACCGTCCATGCGCCCGGTGTGGCGGGCGTGGGCGGTGTGGGGGCGTCGGTGTCATCGTGGCAGGCCGCGAGCAGGGCGGCCAGCGTCAGGAGGGCTATTGCTGTTCGTTTCATCTTTCTTTCTTTTTTCTGTCTACGGACTTTCGGGACTTTTGGGACTTGTCCTTAGAGTCCGTGGAGTCCGTAGACTATATACTACTTCTTGTCCGGTGCCTGGTTGTAGTTGCCGCTGGCCTGTGAAATCTGCGGAACGTCCTTGTTCTTGCTGTTCTTGTTGAAGTCGCTGTTCTTGTTCAGCAGGTCGTCAGCAGTAGCCGTATCCAGTCCGAGGCCGATACGCAGGTAGCCCTTGATGCCGCGGTCCTCATACTTCTTGATAAAGTAGTTCTGGGCATACTCTTGGATGGCGGGTTCGTCGAAGAGAGTCCAAATAGGCTCGACGATGAACGACAGCGGGGAGGCCATGCTCTGGGAGGGCTTCTTGTCGTCGGCGGTGTACATGGAGTTCACCCAGTCCTTCAGGGCGGTCAGCCAGCGGTCGCGGTCGTTCACCTTCTGGCCGAGGATGATGTCCATCAGGGTGTTGGTCGTTTTAATGGCGCTGCCGCCGTAGATGTAGAGGTCGGGGTTACATTCGTGCAGTGTCTCCAGACCTTCTTCTGTGTAGGAGAATGAGCCCGATACATTGAACTGTCCTCCTGCGGCGGCTGCTAAATGTCCGCTGAATGAGCCGTTACCGTCGAGCATGCGGTCGAGGGCGTGGCAGTGTACGACGATGCCGCCGCCGAAGTCACCGCCGGCAATGAAGAAGGGGCCGTAGTCGTTGTCGAGTTGGTTCAGCACCTGGTCGGCAGCCGTATAATCCTTTTTCGTGGGCACCAGCGCATTGTAGAGCTTGTTGTAGGCCGATGTGAAGTTACCTGAGAAGACACCGCCAAACGTGTGGCTTACCGACCGGTCCAGTTGGTCGTACATGGCATCGATTTCCGTTTGTTGCTCGGCTGTCAGTCCATTTGCGTTCAGGCCGGTTCTCCCCCTGCGCTTATTTAGTCTGGCATAGCGCTCCATCATCGCGTCGATTTCGTCTTCCGCTGCGTTGTCGTTACCAGCGTCTATTTTGTTATTCTTTTTATTTACAGCGTAGGCGCGGATTTCGGCGGGCGAGACAACCACGTTGTACATCGGTGCGAAGCGGTTGATGACATAGTCCACGGCGCTCTCCTCCTGGGTCTTCTTCGACTTGTAGGCACCTTGTGCCGAGAAATTGATAGCCCCGAAACTGACGCTCAGTTTCAGGTTGAAATTCACGTCCTTCACCTTCACCATGCTGCTGTCCAGCATCTGTGCCGTCAGTTCGGAGATGGCGATGGGCGTCTCGGTGTAGGCCGACGGACCCAGTCCCCCGTTTTTCTGCAAATCCTCGATGTAGGCGATGTTGAAGATGTTGTTGGGCTTCTTAATCTTCGTAGGCTCAAACTTCTCTTTGCTGTTCGCCTTGTTCTGCACGTTGAGCACGTAGTCGTAGTCGATGCCGCAGCCCACGCCCTGACCGGAGAAGGCCAGTCCGCTGCCGTTAGTGGGAGCCTTCCCGTCAATGAATGGTGTCTGGCGGACGGTGACCTTCTGGAACTCGCCGTCGCTATTGCCGATGGTGAGGGTGGTGGTGCGGTCGTAGCCGGTGGGGTTCTCGTCGAAGAGCAGGGTCAGGGTCTGGCTTCCCTCGTAGGTCACCTGCCAGTCCTTGATCATCACCCAGTCGGCATCCTTGCCCAGGTTGGCGGTCCAGAGGCCGTCGGCGGTTACTTTCACGTCGATGGCATCGCTCTTCATCTCGGTCTCGATGCCGCGTGTGAGCAGATCCGAGTCGAGGGTGACGGTCGAAGTCTTCTCCGAGCCGTTGTCGTCGTCATCGTCCTTGCAGGAGGTGACGCCGAGGCTGAGACCGCACACCAGTGCGGCCATCAGCCAGAAGTTCATTCTTTTTTTCATGTTCATTTTGTTTTTATATTATATATATAAATAATGTATAGGCTTTACCTGATGACTTCCTCGCGGTAGGTTGGCGGTGTCACTTGTTTGCCGTCCACCCAGTAGTATTGGTTCTTGTAGGCATCGTCCAAGGTGTAGTCGATGACAAAGCGGTATGAATCAAGGCGGTAGTCGCCATCTTCATCGATATTTGGTACGACATGGTAAGGGTACAGGGTGATGCCGTTCTCCGAGCGTGTGGCATATTCATCATCGCCACGGTCGTAGAGTCGGATGACACGGAACAGCAGCACCGGTGCTCGCCACATGTCGAGGCATACGTTATAGTTCCATGTATCCATTTCGTAGATGTAGTTGTTGACCTTATTAGCATAGGGCACTGAATGCGTGCGTGGCTCCGTTACGTTGGCTCCTTGCAACTTGGCATAGTAATATAGAGCCTGGCAATAGACGTAGGGATCCTCGGCGCGCTTGGCCACGAGGTCGTCGGAGGCGATGTCCTGCAAGTAGATGGGGTCGGTGGAGAATGCCGACGGCCAGTAGAACAGTTTCGATGCCACCTTCGGGTAGGTGGTCCAGTGGTAGAAGGTGGGCTGTCGCTGATTTACTACATGGAGTTGCAACATGTCGGTGGGATAGTTATACCAGCGCAACACTTTCTGCTGCCCAGTGGAGTTGTCGTCGTCGGTGTAGCCCACACAGTTGAGTTGGACGGCGGCTTCCGGTCTGCCATCCTCAGGCGGCGTCACCGACTTGTAGAGGTGGCGGGGGTCAATTCCTGCATAGTTCACGAGTGTCCTCATGTTGCGTACATTGGAACCATCGGTGTTTTGCAGTGCGTCGTCGGTGACAGACTGCATGTTGGCGGTGCAGGCCCATAGCCACGTCATCATCTTCATGGCCATTTCGCGGTTGGGCAGGTTGGTGATGCGGCGCCCGTCGGCACTGGGTGTCAGGCCCTCGAAACTGATGAAGTAAGTGAAGGGAGCCTTGTCGAAGTAGGTTCCGCCGGCACACTTCACGGGAATCCAGCGGTTGCCGTCCTTGTCCTTATACACGTTGTAGTAGCAGTAGTGGGCTCTGCCGGTGAACTCGCTGGTGTTCCACTTCTCAGGGTCGTTGTTCGACCTCTCTGTTATCTCGGGGCCGTTATCGCCGTTGGGGCCTGGCTTTTCCCACTCCTCGGGGTACTCGTCGTAGTAGCGATAGACGGTATGGATGTTGGCACCCTGGAACTGGGCGGTGGGGGCGGGCTGCGAGCCGCCGTTCAGGTCCTCGCCCGTGGCGTGGCGGATGACCCAGCGATACTTGTCGTCGCCGAAGAAATCCTTGTAGTTAGACACCATGGCGCCCATCGTGGTGCAGTCGAACTTGATGTTCTCCATGCTCTTCTTTACTTCCCTTAAGACGGCGTGGTGCAGGTTCTTCTCAGCGTTCGTCGTGCCGTTGGTGAAGCTGGCCTCATAGAGCGTGCATTTCCACGATGACTTGGTCCACCACGAATAGCCGTTGTAGAGCAGGTTGATGCCGTCGCGGTCGATGCAGTCGGCCAGTTTTGCCAGTTCAACGTTCATGGCGTTCTCTGCTATCTGATGCTTCTCCCACGCTGCTGCCACGCGCTGCCAGAAGTACTGGTTGTGGTACATCAGGTTGGCCTTCGAGAAGTCGTTGAAGATAGGCATTCCGGTGTAGCCCCAATACTTGCCGTCGGTGTGGTAGGTGTCGGCGTTGGTATGCCACTTGTCGGGATAGCAGATGGCATAGAGCATCTCGGCCAGGTTCTGCATGTGCTTCTTGCTGGTGCCGATGCCCGTGGGCACGGTCCATGACTTGCTCTGGTAGGCGTAGTTGAAAATGTTCTTGGCTGGCAGGTAGTTCAGGCACACCCAGTGGCTGTCACCCACCTCCTCAGGACCGAAGGCGGGGCGCACGCAGATCCAGTACTCCACCTTGCCGTTGTCCAGCGTGCGGCTCACCACGTCGCCGAAGCGGTAGTAGGCCTTGCCGGCGAACGAGCCGTTGGTGCCCTCGCCGCCCTGGCGGTAGACTATCTTGCGCAGGCTGGGCAGCTGCTTGATGCTGACGTCGACCGTGGCCCACTCGCTGGCCGTGCCGCCGCGGGTGTAGGTCAGCGTGCCCACCTCGGGGTCGCTGTAGGTGTACGAGGGGGTGTTCTCGTCGATGGCGACGGTGGAACCGTCGTCCACGGTGATGAGGTCGGCAAAGTAGCTGGCGGCCGTCTGCATGTCGTTGGTCTCCACGATGCGCGTCGTCGCGTTCGTAGCGTCGGCGGTGCCGTAGGTAGGCTCGAAGGTTTTGTCGGCATAGTCGGCAGTGTAGTCGTCGCTGGAGACGAGCTGTCCCACGACGCTCCAGAACTTGGAGGCCTGCTGCTCCTGTTCCTGCTGCTGCTGTTCTTCGCTCTTGCTGTCGTCGTCATCGTCCTTGCAGGAGGTGACGCTCATGCTGAGGCCGCACAGGAGCGCGGCCATCAGCCAGAAGTTCATTAACTTTTTCATTTCGTTCATTTCACATTTAATATAATTAGTACTGTTCCGCCCGATTTGCTTTTCCATCCGGGACAAAACGGAAACCGCCGAGCCATCGCAGTGATGTCTCGGCGGATAAAAATCTCGGTGGGAAAGTTGTGGGGACTACGGCTTGCCGCAGTCCAGTTCGCGTCGCAGATAGTGGTAGTTGTTCAGCGAGCCGCGCAGGTACAGTTCGGTGCCGGGGTCGCTTAGCAGCTGATAGTATTCAGAGTTATAGACGGTGTTCAGTGCCTCGTCCACCGTCATGCCGTCATCCTCTACGAGATAGAGGGCCAGGTCGCCGGTGATGCCGTCGATGAGAAACTGCTGCTCTTTGGTCTGTTGGTTGCTCATAGCCGTAAGTGTCAGAGTCTTATCATGCCAAGTGTCCTCCGTTACGTCTGGCGATGGTGCCGAGGGATTCTATGGTGTCCTCGGGCGGCAATGTGTGCTCCACGTCGTAGAACTCCTCCACATAGTCGAGGGCCTTGTGGCGGCGCAAGTAGTTGTGTGCCTGCCGGGGCGACAAGTGGTGGGCATCGCCGAAATCGCGCACCAACATGACCACATAATCGATGCGGTTCTTCGTTTCTCTCAGTTCCTCTTTTGCCATATCCTTCTTCCGTTTTTTGTTTCTACGGTGCAAAGATACGACTTTTTGGCGAGAAACTGCATGTTTCCGCGAGATTTTTATCCGTTTGTCTCAGTATGTCAAAGATCGCTGGCGGACTTTTTTCAGCCAGCCTACTCGGGCTGTGCGGGGGTGACGCCGCCGTCGGGCTGCGGGGCGGGTGCGAGGTCGTTTTCCCGTCGGGAAAGTCGTCTTGTAGGGGGTACATGGGTACTATCCCGCCGGGAAGCACTCATGTAGGGGGTACACGGGCTCTTTCCTGCCGGGAAGCACTCATGTAGGGGGTACATGAGCACTATCCCGCCGGGAAATGGAGTCGTATGGGGTGTATGGACCGTTCTCGCCATGATGTCTCAGTGATTAGTCCTCGGTGGCACCGCCGTCGTACCTGAAGGCGATGAAGGGACGGGTGGAGAAAGCCGTTTGCGGTTCGACGTAATCCAGGCCAAAAATACTCGTCTTATAATTAAATTGGAATGTGGCTATCATACCACTACTTGCCTTGGTGGTCGTCATAAACAAATCATTGACATTGATTCCACAACCCGACTCTTGCAGGATGGTTTTTGCGTGCTCCACCTGCTGGGCTTCCTTAGCTGCATCTCGTTGAGGCCAATCTGTATTGTTGAAGCCGTACTTTCTGTCCCATTCAATTCCCAAGCCCTTCATGGCCAGGATGAACTGGCCGGCCGAGGGCATGAATGCCCGGCTGAAACCGCCTATGTTGGGGAATACTTCGTAGTTGCATGCCTTGACGGCGGGGTGGTCGTGCCCTCTGCCATCACATCCATTGGAACAATACTCCGTGAAGTACAGGCCGTTCAATTCATCGGCCACGTAATACTCTGTCATATTTCCATTGACTTTCTTGCTAATGTATCCTAAGTGATCACCTTGGCCAGAATATTCAATTATGCCTTCTTTACATACATCATCAGTTTCGCCAAATGCCTTTCTTTCTGTCGGCTTCAGCAGGATGGCCAGTCCGTTCCAGTCCTGGCCCCTCTCCACGCGCTTGTTGCCGTTGAGGCATACCACGATAGCT
>OCTW013374975.1_pt1 | contig 17290 bp, 12 predicted proteins | sample 1539671 | NCBI WGS metagenome assembly OCTW01 (sample SAMN02144230, study PRJEB22623) | gut metagenome | biome: sheep rumen | host: Ovis aries | place: New Zealand
CGGACGCTCGGCCCGTAGGGACGCTTTCAAAGCGAAGCGGAGAAAGAACTCCCAAACTCCTAAACTCCCCAAACATGCGGAACTTGAATAGGTTAGCTTATTCAGGTTCCGCATGTTTTGAAAAGTTTGGGGTGCTGTCTGCAAGCAGAGCGACCCTACGGACCGAGCGCTCGCGGCAATCAGCCGCTGGAGTGTGGACGAAAGGGCCTGGGTTGGTTCCGGATGTTTACACCACGCCCATCTGATGGAGGAACACCAGCACGATGAGCAGTGGGCAGAGATAGCGCACGGCAAACAAGAACACGGGGAAGAAACGGGTTGCAACGCGCCCTTCGTTGGTGAGCTCATCGCGGACGATGCGACGGGGCACATACCAGCCCACGAAAAGACACGTGAGCAGCGAACCGAGGGGGAGCAGATACTGCGCGGTGAGGTGGTCGCAGAAGTCGAGGAAATCGAGCCCCAACAGTTGCAACGACGGCACTGCACCCAGGCTGAGCGAGCAGAGCACGGCGATGACAGAGCACACCACGGTGAGCACCCAGGCCGAGCGCTGGCGGCGCGTGTGGAGTTCCTCGGTGAAGAAGGCGGTGCCTATCTCGTGCATGGAGATAGTGCTCGTCAGCGCGGCGAAGACCAGCAGGGCATAGAAAAGGATGGCCACGACACGGCCCACCAAAGGCACGGCGCTGAAGGCCTGCTGAAACACATTGGGCAGGGTGATGAAGATGAGCGACGGACCGGCATCGGGCGTCACGCCGACAGAAAAGGCTGCCGGGAAGATCATGAGACCCGCGAGGATGGCTATCAAGCTGTCGAGCAGCGCTACCTGCACGGCCGACGAGGTGAGGTTGGTGCTCTTCGAGAAATAGGATGCATAGGTGCAAAGGCAGGCTGTGCCCAGCGAGAGCGAGAAGAAAGCCTGGCCCAGCGCCTCAAGCATCACATTGGTTGACACCTTGGAGAAATCGGGGCGAAACAGGAACTCTATGCCGTTCACCGCTCCTGGCAGCATACACGACGCAACAACGATGATGACCAGCAGGACAAGGAGGGCCGGCATGAGCAGCTTGGAGGCCCGCTCAATGCCTTTCTCTATGCCTCGCACCACCACGAAATGGGTGATGAGGATGAAGGCCACTGCCCACAGGCACGGCCAGAGCGGATGGCTGGAGAATGCGGCGAAATAGCGCTGCACATAGTCGGCATCGCCCTGCAGCGTGCCCGCTATGGAGGCGAAGAGATACTGCAGGCACCAGCCTGCCACCACGGCATAGAAGCCGAGGATGATGGTAGAGGTGAAGATGCCCAGGTAGCCCACCAGCTTCCACGGACGGCCACCAGAGAGCTTGTCGTAGGCACGGGCGGCATTGGCTGAGGCGTGGCGCCCCACAATGAACTCGGCTATCATGCCGGGAATGCCCAGCAGGAACACACAGCCTAGATAGATGAGGATGAAAGCAGCACCACCGTTTTCACCGGTCATATAAGGGAAACGCCACACGTTGCCCAGACCAACAGCCGAGCCCGCCGTGGCCAGGATGATGCCCAGCCGGCTGCCGAAATTGCCGCGTGAGTTGTTGGATGTCATGGAAGTGAAGAGTGAAAAGTGAAGAGTGAAGAATAAGCGACAACAGTCACAAAACCCTCAACCAAACCATCGCCCAAACGAAACCGGGAGGAGAGGTGGGGGGCTGAGGGCAGGCTTCTATATCACTCCGAACTGATGGAGGAAGATGAGTGTGATGGCGATGGGACACACATACTTCACCATGGTGCGGAAGACGGGCAGGAAGCGGTGGTTGTGGGCACCGAAGTCGGTTATCTCGTCGGCCACCAGCTTGCGGTCGACAAACCATCCCACGAAGATGCACGTGAAGAGACCGCCAAGGGGCAAGCAGAGATTAGCCGTGAACCAGTCGAGGAAATCGAAGAGCGGCTTGCCGAAAAGCGAGGCCCACTGCCACTCGCCGAGCGACATGGAGCAGAGGATGCCCATGACGATGCAGAACGACGAGACAATGGTGGCGGCGCGCCTGCGGCTGATGCGGAGTTCCTCGTGCAGAAACGACGTGCTCACCTCGTGGAGCGAGATGTTCGACGTGAGGGCGGCAATGGCCAGCAACACGTAGAACGCCACGCTGACCACATATTCCAGCAGGGGCAGTTGGCCGAAAGCCTGTTCAAACACGTTGGGCAGGGTGATGAAGATGAGCGACGGACCGGCATCGGGCGTCACGCCCACCGACAGGGCGGCGGGGAAGATCATCAGTCCGGCCAGCACGGCCACCAAGGTGTCGATGGCCGAGATCTGGAAGGCGACGCCCAGCAGGTTGGTGTCGCGCTTGAAATAGCTGGCATAGGTGCAGAGGCAACCCATGGCAATGCTGAGCGAGAAAAAGGCCTGGCCCAGCGCCTCAAGAAAGGTTCCGCTGTCTATTTTAGAGAAGTCGGGACGGAACAGGAACTCCACTCCGGCCATGGCTCCGGGCAACGTGAGCGAGCTCACCACCAGCACCAGCAACAGGATGAAGAGCAGCGGCATCATGAGCTTGGAGGCCCTCTCTATGCCTTTCTCTATGCCGCGCACGATGACGAAGTGGGTGATGCCCACCAGAACAGCCATCCAGAAGATGGGGCGCCACGGATTGTGCTCAAACTGCGAGAAGTAGTCCTTGAAGAACTGAGGGTCGCCGTGAAGCTGGTCGGTCAGCGCGGCCTCCACATACTGGAGCGTCCAGCCCGACACCACACCGTAGTAGCCGATGATGAGTGCCGCGGTGAGCACGCCCATGTAGCCTATCCATTTCCATGCGCTGCCGTTGGCAATCTTGGTGTATGCCCGTGCCGTATTGGCCTGGGCTCGACGGCCTATCATGAACTCACAGAGCATGACGGGGATGCCTATGAGCAACACACATAAGACATAGATGATGATGAAGGTGGCACCACCGTTCTGGCCTGCCACAAATGGGAAACGCCACACATTGCCAAGCCCCACTGCCCCTCCGGCAGTGGCAAGAATAATGCCAAGCTTTGTACCGAAATTTCCTCGTTCCTGATGCATATCTTTTTCCTTTTTGCTTGCAAAATTATAAAAAACTCCTTACTTTTGCATGCAAATAGAAGCAAAAAATGAATTATCTGCTGCATTTTATCAAGAATTACCCGTTTTCGTGCCTATGTATAGCCGCCATCTGGGTGTTGTGCCTGATGCCTGTTCCTGAACTGCCGCTGAAAAACGTGCGATTCATCGACAAGTGGACCCACTTCGTGATGTATGGCGGCACGTGCGCGGTGATATGGGCAGAATACCTTCACAAACACAAAAAGCCAAGCCTGAAGAAACTGGTTCTTCTGGCCTGGCTGTCTCCTGCTCTGATGAGCGGTGTTATTGAACTGGCGCAGAAATACTGCACGGGCGGTCGGCGCAGTGGCGAATGGCTCGACTTTGCCGCCAATAGCACAGGGGCTACTCTAGCTCTATGTGGCGGAATTCTCTGGGTATGGTGGACTTCCAGACGATGAATGGCATTCGCCTCATGTGGCTGTTGTAGAACCGCTTGTCGCCAGTCACCTCGTCGCCAATGAAGCTGGGCTTCTCATAGGGATCGTCCTCTCGCTCCAGCTCCACCTCCGCCATGACGAGGCCGGCATTGTCGCCGTAGAACTCGTCGACCTCAAACGTGTGCCGTCCATCCGGACTCGGCACCAAGTAGCGTCGCTTGTCGATGATGCCGGGCTCACAAATCTTCATGAGCTGCTCGGCCTCTTCGAGGGTTATCTCCTTTTCAAATTCGTAGCGCTTCAGTCCTCCGTCTACCGACGGACCCTTGATGGTCAGGTAGCCACGGTCGTCGCGTATGCGCACCCTGACGGTGCGCCCGTTGCCGGTGGCTATGTATCCCTGTTTGATGCGTGTTGACGACGTGGCAGCCTGCCGATAGTCGTCGCCCCGCACCAGGAACTTGCGCTCAATCTCGAATCCACTCATCTTCAAGCGAAGCGTATGCCCATGGAGATGACCATGATCAATGCGAGAACGATGAGCACACCGATAATCCAGTAGACCACTTTCTCTGCTTTGTGTGCTTCCTTGGCCTCATGCTTGGCCCTCTGTACTTTTCTTTTCTGACTCATAATTGTTTGATTGTTTTTAAGGATACCTCCGTCACTGTTGTGGCAGGTAGGTGTCTTTGGTTAATATTCTGTTATTCAACTTTCGCAAATTCTGCCTGTCCTTGGGAGTTTAGGAGTTTGGAAGTTTGGGAGTTTGGACAATAGTATATTTGCGGCGACCGCACTAAAACTATCGTCCAAACTCCAGCGGCTGAAAGCCGCGGACACTCCTAAACTCCTAAACTTCTGAGACATGCGAAACTTGTATTCTGTTATTATTCTTCTTCAGTTACGGGGAACTCCATCAGGTATGCCTTGATGAATTCGTCAATCTTTCCGTCCATCACACCGTCGACGTCGCTGGTCTGATAGTTGGTGCGATGGTCTTTTACGCGCCTGTCGTCGAAGACGTATGAACGAATCTGACTGCCCCACTCTATCTTTTTCTTTCCTGCTTCAATCTTGGCTTGCGCCTCGAGTCGCTTCTTCATGGCACGGTCGTAGAGCTGCGATTTCAGCAGGAGCAGCGCCTTCTCCTTGTTCTTAGGCTGGTCGCGCGTCTCGGTGTTCTCAATGAGGATCTCCTCTTCCTCGCCCGTGTCGGGGTCGGTGTACCAGTAGCGAAGTCTTACTCCCGACTCCACCTTGTTGACGTTCTGGCCGCCGGCACCGCTCGAACGGAACGTGTCCCACGACAATTTGGCCGGGTCTACATACACCTCGATGGTGTCGTCGACGAGTGGCGAGACAAACACCGATGCGAAGCTGGTCATGCGCTTGCCCTGTGCGTTGAACGGACTGACGCGCACAAGCCGGTGCACGCCGTTCTCGCTCTTCAGGTATCCGTAGGCATACTCTCCGCCCTCTATCTCCATGGTGACGCTTTTTATTCCGGCCTCGTCGCCGTCTTGCAGGTTCGAGATGGTCACCTTGTAGCCGTGAGCCTCAGCCCAGCGCATATACATACGCATGAGCATCGACGCCCAGTCCTGACTTTCGGTGCCTCCGGCTCCGGAATTGATTTTCAGTACGCAGTCCATGGGGTCTTCCTTCTGTCGCAGCATGTTCTTCAGCTCCAGTTTCTCAATGGCCTCTATGGCTTTGCGGTAGTCTTCGTCCACCTCCTCCTCGGTCACCATCTCGTCGTGATAGAAGTCGAAGGCCAGCTGCAACTCGTCGGCCATGGTGCGCACCTCCTTGTATCCGTCGAGCCATTTCTGAATGTCCTTCACCTTCTTCATCTGCTCGCGTGCGCGCTTCGGGTCTTCCCAGAAGTCGGGAGCCTGTGTGCGCAGGTCTTCCTCCTCAAATTCTATCTGCTTGCGGTCGATGTCCAGGTAGCGGTGCAGCTCGTCTGCCCGTCTGAGCACGTCCTTCAATTGGTCTGCTGTAATCATTCTTCTTTAATTAGTAATTAGGAATGAGTAATGAGTAATTATGATTACGTATTACCACTACCAACATTTCCCTGAGGTTTGAACTTTTATTATGGTAGCGTCGCTATCACTGCTCTCCCCGCTTTACTGTTCCTGTTATGCTTGTTAATAATTTGATAATCTCCTCGTTGTCCGAAACGATGGAGCTATATTCTTTTTCGCTTAGCAAGTTGCCTGCAAACATTCTTCGTAACCAATACTTTGTTTCGTTGGCCTCTTTCAGAGCAATGGTCAGCTTTGTAAGAAAGTCGGGACGGCTTTGTGCATACTGGCTCTCGGCCGTGTTGGCCCCAATGCTTGTACCGCTTCTATACACCTGCCTGAGCAAATCGTTGTCACCAGTTTTCTTCTTCGACACATACTTACACATCTTTATGATCCTGTCGGCAAAGATTTCTGACTTCTCAACAATCACGTTCCTCTCCCTTTTCATCTCAGCACCTAATCATAATTACCAATCACCGATTGCTCACGACCCCGTGCTCAACACCTAAACATAATTACTAATTACTTATTACTCATTACTAATTACTAATTAGTCTTCATACATAGCCTCTATCTGCTCCTTGTAGTTCTTGTTGAGCACGGCGCGGCGTATCTTCAGTGTATTGGTAAGTTCTCCGGCCTCCATGGTGAAAGGCTTGGGCAGCAGGGTGAAGCGCTTGATCTGCTCGTAGCCGGCCAGTTGCTGCTGGAGGGTCTCAAAGCGCTCGGACAGCATCTTGATGATGCGCTTGTCCTGACAGAGGTCTTCGGCCTTCTTGTAGTCGATGTTGTTGTCCTTGGCATACTCCTCGAGCTCGGGCAACGAGGGCACGATGAGGGCTGACACGAACTTCCGCTGGTCGGCGATGACGGCAATCTGAGCCACGTATTTGTCCACCAGTATCTTCGACTCTATCATCTGCGGGGCGATATACTTGCCGTTGGAGGTCTTGAAGAGCTCCTTGATGCGCTCCTTCAGATAGAGCTCGCCGTCCTTCAGGTAGCCGGCGTCCCCAGTGCGGAAATATCCGTCCTCGGTGAACGACTGGGCGTTCAGTGCGTCGCGCTTGTAGTAGCCCTTCGTGATGGTGGGGCCTTTGAGCAGTATCTCGTCGTTCTCGCCAATCTTGATGTCGATGCCTCCGATGGGCCGTCCCACCGATCCTATGGTGTAGGGCTCGTCCATGTGGTCGTTGCTCACGGTGGCCAGGCTCTCGGTGAGTCCGTAGCCCACCATCATGAAGATGCCGATGCTGTGGATGAACTCTTCGACCTCGGCGCTCACATACGACCCAGCGGTGGGGAAGAAGTGAGCGTGTTCCAGTCCGAGCTGTTTGCGCACCAGTGCGAAAAGCGTCTTGTCGTAGGTCTCGTACTCCAGCTTCAGTGCCAGCGGCGGCCTGCGCCCGCGGCTCAGGTATTCCACGTTGTGCTTCCTGCCCACGGCGATGGCGTGGCGCATCAGCTTGCGCTGCACGGCGTTCGACTTCTCTATCTTCTCCTGTACGGCTATGTAGACCTTCTCCCAGAAGCGCGGCACGGCCGACATGCACGTGGGGTGCATCTCGCGCATCGTGTCTTGTATCTCCTTGGGATAGGTGTTCACAATGAGCTCGGCTCCCTTGGTGAGGCAGAGGAACATCCATCCGCGCTCAAAGATGTGGGTGATGGGCAGGAAGGTCATCACGCGGTCGCTCTCGCCCACCGGCACGGCGGCGTCGTTGGCTATCATGGCCGCGTGGTACTGACTGTAGGTGAGCATCACGCCCTTCGAGTCGCCCGTGGTGCCGCTGGTGTAGAGAATGTTGGCCAGGTCGTCCTCGTTGGCCTGTGCCCACAGCGACTCCAGCTCGCTCTGGCGCGGCAGGTTGTCGCCCAGCTTGAGGAACTCCTCAAAGTAGATGCTGCTGGGGTCGCCGTTGGCCAGACGCACGGCACGGTCGAACACGATGATCTTCTCGAGCGTGGGGCACAAGGGGAGCACGCGGAAGGCCTTGTCATACTGCTCCTGCTCACCCACGAAGAGAAAGCGTATCTGCGCGTCGCCGATGATGTACTGCAACTGCTGCTCGCTGCTCGTGGCATAGAGGGGCACGGTGACGGCCCGGATGCCAAAGGCACCAAAGTCGGTGCAGATGTAGTCCATGGCGTTCTGGCTGAACACGCCCACGTTTTCCTGAACGCCAATGCCCAGGTTGAGCATGGCGTTGCTCACCACCTTCACGCGATGGGAGAACTCATTCCACGTGAGCTGGCTCCACTTCACGCTGCCGAATTCACGGTAGTTCATCACCACCTTGTCGCCGTACTTCTTCGCCTGTTCGTGAGGCAATACCGAGAGATGACATCTTGTCTGCATAAGCCGATTTGTTGTTTATCTACGTGCAAAGTTACGGCAAATCGCAGACAATACAAAATAAATACGCAGTTTTTTTGGCTCCATGCCGTTTCTTTGGCATGGATTATTCATAAAGGAGTTTGGGTGTTTGGGAGTTTGGACGATACTATTCTGCGCGAAACACTCCGAAAACATCTTGGCTCTATGTTGTTTCGAGTGGGTTGATGAGTCTTTAGCATTCAATGATACGTCAAAGCGGACAACTGTCTCTTCCCTTTGAAAACGGCCCAATACATATCTGATGATGTCCTGGCCAATGAGCGGCCTGTAAGGCCAGCAAGCAAACAGCCCAGGGCAGCGCCCTGGGTTTCAATCAAGCGAAAAAGGAACGCCCTGAAAGGGCGTGTATTGGCGTCTGACTTGTACCTAGGGCGCTGCCCTGGGCTGTTTGCTCGCTGGCCTTACAGGCCGCACCATTACCCACTTGAATCGACATAGAGCCAACATCTTTTCGGTGTGATTTGCGCAATAGAGTATTGTCCAAACTCCCAGACTCCCACACTCCCAAACTTCATGAATAATGTAGGCTAACATGGCGAACCAAAACGGGGAAGGCGGCATTGCCCTTGATGCCTTGGGCAGTCGGGCTTCCCGGGTCTTCCCACCGGGTGCTGCTCACCAGTTCTTGGCCCAGTCGGGTCTGTCGCCCTCATGGTGCATCGCCGCCTGGGCAGCCACGATGACGACGACGGGGGCGGCCACGGCTACCGCCTCGGTCAGCACTTCGCCCACCGACCGTCCGCTGCGAAAGGCGAAAGAGGGCAGGCGGCCCGCCATGGCCTTCGGGAAGAAGCCCGGCCTATAGACGCCGTCCCTGCTGACGCCGCGATAGGAGTCCACGGCCATGGCCCTCAGGAACGAGCCCACCTGGAGCCTGCCGCCTACGCTGTCGGCAGCCGATGCGCCCATCCGTGGGTCGCCAAACGAGTACACCACGTCGGCGCGCAGGGCCAGTGGCGTGGCGTCGCTGGCATAGTGGCGCACCTGGTTCTTGCGGAACTTGGAGCCAAGGGCACCCGTTTCGCCTGCGGGATAAGCGGTTGCGGTGGAGGGTGTCAGAAAGTGCCCGAGGGCCTTGTGGCGGAATGTCCAGCTGCCGGTGCTGCCTGTGTCCACCATGTCGGGGCGCAACAGCCGGGCCAGATGCTCCCACACGAAGACCGTGGCCGTGGCATGCGGCGGCACGGCTGCCACGCGCTGGTCCCAGACCGTCTGGCTCCGCCCGTGCGTCTCGCCGTCTATCCAGGCCCAGTCCTTGCCCGCCTTCTCCACCACTCCGTGGGTATAGCTGTGGCTTTCTGTCTGCGACGAGGGCACAAACAGCGTGCGATAAAGGCTGTTGGTGTAGGCAAACGACAGGCCGCGGTCTACATACACCAGCCGGTCGGTCAGGTTTTCCACCTGGAGCAGGGCGTCGCCAGCAGGCGTCACCGCGAGCCGCAGCCTCACGTTGGCGTCGCTGGCCACGTCGAGTCCGTCGCCATCCATGTAGCAATAAACGCCCACGCGGCCCGCATGCACCGCACTGCTCTGGCCCATCAGGCCGACAAAAAACAGGAACACTCTGAGGCAACAGCCCCAACTCTTCATACGATTCATCGTTATCATTTCAGTACATATTTAAGGTTATTCTACTATCGCGAGCTCAGACTCCTTGCAGTTTAGGCGTAAGGCGGTTATCACCTTGTTCGTCATTCCGACGCGTAGTCATCGCCCCTGCGCTTCGCCACCCGGGCCCGACCATTTAACCATCTGACGCCCTGACACTTCTGGAAGCCGAACAAGGTCATCTTCGGCTTTCTCTCCGCGCCGTTTCCACGCCATCCCCTCCCCTTTTGCGCTGCAAAGTTACGGTTTCCTCTCCATTCGTCCATGGGGAAAATCCCTATTCCGCGCGCCCGTTTCCCTATTCTCGCTGTCGCCAGCCGCCCTGCCTGGGGCTGTGGCCAGTCCGTTGCCGCAGGTAGAAACTGGCAGATTCACAGGCCTGAGCTGTGCGGCTGCAGCGATGCGGCGTGCGGCTGAAATGTTTAAAAAAGGGGGTGATTTCTGACGGCAAAACTGAGGCGTTTTGAGGGGTAGACAGCGGTCTTGAGGAGGCTTTTCTGAGGGATGCGCGAGTGAAACTGCCACTATTGAAGAGCAAAAGTGGCAGTTTGGAGGTACTGAAAGTGGCAGTTTTGGGGTAACGAAAGTGGTGGTTTTGCTTATCAAAAGTGGCCTTTTGATGGAAAAAACGAAAAAAAACGGGCTGAAAGTGGCGGTTTTTCGGGCGAAAAACCATCAAAAACAATCCAAACAACTGATAATCAGAACCTTGGAAGCAAGCCCGCGAGAATCGCTTATTTGGCTCCTTCAGACTCCTTGCTTGGAAATTTTCAAATGTCAGTGTTAAAAAGGGGTAGACCGTTTAGGGCGTTTTGCTTAACCGATGTCTTTTTTTCTTAAAAAATTCAAGTTTCGCATTCGCTCAACTTCTTGGAGTTCAGGAGTTCAGGAGTTCTCTGCAACTCCTGAACTCCATCAACTTGCGAAAGTTGAGTAAAAAAATGTATTCGCGCTTTTTGCCTCACGTTTGGGCGGCTATGTGGTCGAGCAGCTGGCGGAAAAGGGGCACACGGCGCAGCAGCTGCGGGTTGCCGGTGAGGATGAGCTTGCGACGGGCACGCGTCAGGGCGACGTTCAGCTTGCGGTCTACGAGCGTGCCGTCGTCGTCGGTGAACGTGGAGGCGGTGAGAAACTCCAGCTGGGAGGGCTGGCTGACCGTGAACGAGTAGATAATGACGTCGCGTTGCGAGCCCTGGTAGCGCTCCACGGTGTCTACCGACACGTCGAGCAGCGGGTGGTGGTCGATGGCCAGGCCGAGGCTGGTGAGCAGTTCCTCCGTCTCTTGCCGTATAAGTGCTATCTGGTTGCGGTAAGGCACGATGACGCCTACTGTCTTCTGCGGTGAGAACTGTTCGCCAGTCTCCTGATAGACCTGCCACAGCTGCTCGGCCACAATAGAGGCCTCAGCCTGGTTGGAACGGGTGGTTGTGGCTGGCGAGTGTGTGGTGGATGATGAGGAAAGGTGGTCATTGACGGGAATGAAGACCATGCGGGGAGTGGTGGTCGGCTCTGTCTGATGAGGCAGAGGAACAGGCACGAGGTTCTCGCGGGCATAGAAGGTGTGGCTCGGAAACGCGGCAATGTCGGGGTGCATGCGTCCCTGCCTGTTGAGCACGCCGATGAACTCCGTGCGCCCTGCGGCCCTTTCTATGCGCAGCAGGCGCTCGAAGAGCGAGTTGCGGCAGTTGCTGAGCTGGATGGCCTGCAGCTGGGGCTGGTCCACGCGGCTGTCCTCTTCGCTCTGCTGCACCACGGCGGGCAGCTGCTTGTGGTCGCCAATGAGGATGAACTTGGGTACACGGGTGAGAATGCCCAGGATGTCGGGTTCCAGAATCTGGCTCGCCTCGTCGACGATGGCCACGCAGAACTTCTTCAGGCTGAATATCTGCGGATTGCCTTGCAGCGTCGACGTCGTGGCCACCACGATGCGCGCCTCCTGCAGCATCTGTCTGAGCATGTCGAGGCGCGGGTTTTCGCCCACGTAGTTCTCTACGAGGTTCTTGTGGAAACGCGGATCGCAGCGGAACATGCTGCCCAGTCGCACGAAACCGAGCTGCGCATCCTGAAGCATGGCGCATATCTCGTCGACGGCGCGGTTGGTGTAGGCCGTCAGCAGGATGGGATTCTGGGTGGTGGATGACGGGTGATGGGCGGTGGTGGGTTGGTGAAATGCGTTCAAATGGGCTATCACCAGCTCTCGCAGCGCCATCGATGTCTTGCCCGTTCCCGGCGGACCTACCAACAAGAAGTAGTCGTTGGCGCAGAGGGCACGCTGGGTGATGGGCGACAAAGAGTGGGTGGTGGGTGACGGGAGTTGGGTGGTGGAGGATGCCGTCGATGTGGGTGGGCGCTGCGCCAGGAGCAGGTCGCGCATGGATTTGGGGGCGCAGGCAAACTGATAGAGCGCACGAAGCGACGATCCCGAGGTGTCGGTGGGGGCATGCTCGATGGCGTAGGTTCCTTCGGCAAAGACGTGCGGGTTCTGCTGTCCGTCGTTCAGCCCCACCACGACGCTGTCGCCCTGTATCGACACCAGCGCGCCTTTCAGCAGGATGGAGCGCCGCAGGTCGGGCTCGTGGCCCTCGTCATAGTGATAGAGGTAGATGGGGTCGCCGCTGCGGAAGTTGGGCAGCGAGCGCAAGGCATCGCCATCGGCACTGCTTGCTGCCGAGGTCAGCGTGATGAGGTCGTAGCCGCCGTCGGCCGCACTCTTCTGCATGTCGCTGATAGTGAGGTCCATCAGGATGTTGCCCGTCTCGAGTTTTTCGTCCAGCGGCATGTTCCAAAGGTCGTTGGCCGCCGAGGTGACACCCTCTTGCGAACCGAGCCGGCTCACCCGCTGTTCGCGGAAGACGAAGGTGACCATCTGGCAGAAGTAGTCGTGCTCGAGGGGCGACAGCTGTTGCAGCACCGAGCAGAACTGCTGCACTTCCTGACGTTTCCAGCGGTCAAAGAATGCCTTGCCCGACGGGTCCGTGACGAACGTGTCGGGCTTCAGCAGCGGCAGCACACTCTCAAATCCGTAGCGGGCTATGTGAAGTTCCCACGCCACGATGAGGTTTCGCAGCTGGATGGCCTCACGAAACAGCTGCTGCAGGTAGTTGACCACCACGAGCCCGTCCTTGGCCGGAAAGCGCGAATAGAGCAGACGCATGTCCACGGCATCGAAGCTCAGGCTGAAGTTCTGACGGAGCACACCGTAATAGAGCAACAGCTGCACGTAGTGGTTCTCGAGCATCAGGCTGCCGTGGGCACCGGGCTGATGGCGCTCTATGCGGAAGTTCTTGCCCGACTTCTGCTCCACCAGCAGGCTGAGGTCGGTGGTCATGAGGTCCACGCGTCCTTGTATGCCGAGGTGCTCACACACGAACGACGGCTCGAGAATGGCCTTGTCGCGGCTGGGCGACGGACGGGTGGCGCGACTGTCCCCGCTGTTTGCATCGAAGAGCACGTCGACGGCCTGACGGATGTTCTGGGCCTGATTGTCGGCATCGCGCAGGAATTCTGAGGGCGAGAAACCGGGACAGGCGCTGAAGTCGAGGGCTTTCTGGCGGAAGTTCTTCCGGATGGAAGCGTTCAGGTTGGGCTGGTTGTTGATGGTGTCGTCGAGAATCTGCCCAGCCAGGTTACCCAGCAAGATGGGCTGACTGGTGGCCGATGGCGACATGCGTTTCATAATATAGCTGAGCGGATGGTGGCCAAAGGGCTCGAAACAGGCGGCAATAGCGCTGATATCTATCAGGTAGTCGGGCTCCACAATGACGACTGCGGGCTTCATGCCTGCCGTGCAGTCTATCAGATTGAGCTGCATGCCCTCGCGGAGGATGTCCTTCAGGTAGCGCAGATGTTCGGCCGAATAGTCGATGACGATGTTGTCGGCGTCGTTCTGTTCTGTCTGTGCGGTGATGGTGTTCTCGTCCCACGAGTGCACCATGCAGCGTATGTAGCGGTAGTCGATGGCCTCCGCACGGCTGTGAGGACGGTTGGTGGGCGGGATGACGGTGACCACCTGGTGCGGTATGGGCACACTGAAGACGGCCGAGATGAACAGCGCCATGGCGCGAAGGTCGTAGCGCAGGTCCTCGGCGCTGAGCTGTTGGCTGCGGTTGGAGTGGCGGCGCATGGTCTGGATGGCCATGCGGTCGGGCACGGCGATATGGCAGCGACGGCAGAGGTAGTCAACCTGCGAGAAGAGGTTGCCAAACGCCTGTCCCGAGGTGCGCGTGCCTTCATGACAGGTCTGCACGAGCAGTTCGTGCAGCTGACGGTTCAGCCGCGCCGGTGCCAGCTGCTGCCTGTCGGCAGGCAGGGCATCGGCAAGGGCACGCACGGACTCAAACAGCTCGTCGGCAGTGAGATGGAAAGTGCTGGAGGGCATGGACGGAAAGCGGTGAATGGCTGGCAGTTACTGTCCGCCGAGACGTGAGAAATAGACGATGATGTCGTCCCAGGTCTTGAACGTTTCTGAGCCCAGACGGATGGTAGCACCCATGAATCCCTCAACGTCGTCGGTACCGATGAGGTAGTCGCCCATCAGCAGTTCCGGCTGGTTGGTGAACATAAGGTGGCCATAGGCCGGCACATTCACGATGTCGTCGGTCCACTGCTGCACGTCCTTCACGTAGTCGGCATCGTAGTTGGGCGATGGCGCCACGATGTACACATTATAGCTTTCCAGCAGCATGCGGAAAGCCTTCATGGCACTGGGACGCTGCTGACGCTGCGGGTTGCGAAGGGCATCGATGGTGATGAACACCACGGGGCGCACGCGTCCTTCCTGCTTGTCGTCGATCCATCGGATGACGGGCACCACGCTGTTCATGAACACATGGTCGTTGGTGCGGTGCTCGCCGTGGAACCAGATGCCCTGCGTGTAGTGCTCCATGAACACCGGCATGGTGTGCACCAGCGGGTCTTGGTCGCCGAAGAGTCCCCACACGCGCTTCGGGTCTTCCGCCTGCGAGAAGCATTTTTCCTGCATGTCGTGGTATTCCTTCACCATCGACTTTGTGACCAGGAACTCCTGCACGCCGTCCTTGCGCGGGTTCTGAAACACCTGCTTGCCGGTCATGCCGTGGGCACCCATGGTGTCGGCTATACGGAAGGCGGGATTGATGAGGATGCGGTCGAAGCCATAGAGCATCTCGGTGTACATGCCGCCCATCGACGTGCCTATGATGAGGTCGGGTTTCTCGCGCTCGGCCATTGCCTTAAGCATGGCAAAGCCCTCGGCAGGGTGCACGGGGATGTCCTCGGCCACGACGGTGGTCTGCGGGAACATCACCCGCAGACGTGTCACCGTGCCCGACTGCGCCGAGCTGCCGAAGCCGTGCACATACATGATTTTCTTTCCGGCCATTAGGTCGGGGTATTGTTTGATATAGCTGTTTGTTTCCATTCTATTCGATTATCTTTACAGTTAGTGTCTTCATTTTCTTCAGCTTGCGCGGCAGTTTGAAGCGTTTCTTCGCCGTGCCGGTGTTGAAGGCCAGCAGATAGGACTTGTGGTCGGGGTCCATGGTCTGCACCATCAGCCATCCGTTTTTCTCCCACTGCTGCGTCCCGTGCGCCAAAGCGGCGGTCTGGGCGGCGGTGACGTTGGAGAAGTAGACGCACACATGGTGCTGTGGCACCAGCCGCGACGTCCAGACGGACTTGATGAGCTCGCGCTTCTCCACCGAGAACTTGGTCTGCTCAGTGCTCACAACAGCCACGGCATTGTCTACGTTGACCCACTGCGAATGAAACGACATGCGCTGCTTGCCGTCAGTCTCGAACTTCTTCGCGTTGGCCAGATGGATGGTTCGTTTCTCGCTGGTCAGCGCATCCATGCTCAGCGCCACCATTCCGGCTTCTTCGGCCTTATCGTCGAGGATGGCGATGACAGCGTTGCCCGGTGTGGCCCAGATGCAGTAGGGACGATCACCCTTGGCGTAGGCCACCCAGCCAGAGCTGTCGGTGAGCAATGTGGGACGCACGGCCATCTGCTGCGGAACGCCCATGATGCTGCCGCCGTGTCCTTTCTTATAAGGGATGAATATCTTGCTCGCCTCCACGGTGTTGGGCACCACGATGGCGGCAGCATTGGCCAGTCCTTCACTCCATGAGAAACAGGCGAAGCGGTCTTTCGACATGCCGCGCACCACGTTCTGGCAGGGCAGGATGCGCGCTGCCGCGTGTCGCTCCTGGAACGATGTCCACGTCGAAGCCTTCAGTCCGTCGGTGGGAAACAGGTCGTGCATCAGGTAGGTCATCAGCACGCGGTGAGCGGTTACGCCCATACGTCGCGGACCAATGTCGGGGTTCAGCATGAAGCTTCCGTCGGCAGTGGTGCGCTGGCGTTGCAGCAGCGACTGCAGACAGCGGCTCTCCAGCATCAGTGCATCGGCATTGCGGCAGATGGTGGCCATCGCCGTGTAGGCGGGCAGCTGGTCGAAAAGGTACATGCTCCAGTCGTTGCCATTGGGCATGGCCAGCTCTCCGTCGCACAGGGCCAGCTGCGCCAGCACGCGCTGCCACACCTCGCACCAGTGCCATGTCAGCACTTCGCGGGCCTGCTGTGCAGTAGATGCCGGCAGGTCCTCTCCAAGGGCCAGCACGACAAGGCTCTCTGCGTGCTCCTGCATCACGGCATTCTGGTAGCCGGTGTGGAAGTATTTATGGTTCTGCAGCGTGAAGTCGTCGTAGAGGTTCTGCCCCACAAACCACTCGCGGGCCTGGCGTCCGGCCACCAGCGTGGTGTCTTTTGCGTCAGCGGCAATGGTATAGCAGTTGAAGCCATATCGCCAAAGTGCCTCACGCCACTTGTCGACATTGGGATGCTGAGGGCAGAAGGCTATGGCGGAGGCAAGCACGTTGCCTTCCCATCCGTTTTCCTCGGCTTTCGTGTCGCCCTCGTAGCCTGTCGGCACCGGGCGCGTCAGTTCGAAGTCGGCTTCGGCCGACAACAGCCGCTCCAATTGGTTGCGCTCGTAGCTGGTAAGTCCCCATCCCTGGTCGATGAACTCGCCAGCCAGAGCCACACTCATCGCCCACAGCGAACTCTCCCATTGGTGATGTTCGGTGTCGCTGCCCCAGCATTTCTGGTCGGTACAGGCGAAGAGCTGGTTGGACCGATGGGTGGAAAGAGCGTAGCGAAACGAGCGGATGGCCATGCGTCTGAGCTGCGGATAGCTCAGACCGGCAGGCAGTTCGATGTCTTCCTTGCGAGCCGTTTCATACACGAAAGCCACCACCATGGCCAGGTCGGCATTGGTGCGCACGCCGTCCTCGGTGCTGCGCCCGGCGTCTTTCGCCTTGAAATAGCCGATGCTGTCGCCACGCGCATTCACACCGCAGTCGGTATAGATGCTGCGAGCATACTGCATGAACTGCACAAGTGCATCGAGGCATTGCCGCTTCACATTCTGGTCGTCATTGTCGGAAGCCGCCGCAACGATGCACTGCACCAGCAGCACGGCCACCAATAGTATCTTCTTCATGTCTTTTGTCTTTTACGATTTCCATCCCTTTGTGCCATGAGTGCCACAAAGTCTGTTTGTGTGCAAAGATACAACATTTTTATCAGAAAAAGGAGGAAAAAGACAAAAAAGCAGGGATAGCTATGAAAACACATCCAAACAGGAGACGAATCCGTCTCTTTAAAATAAGAAAATTCAAGTTTCGCATTCGCTCAACTTCTTGGAGTTCAGGAGTTCAGGAGTTACAGGAGTTACAGACGATAGTGCTGAAGGCTCTATTAGCG
>OCTW010983159.1_pt1 | contig 17289 bp, 20 predicted proteins | sample 1539671 | NCBI WGS metagenome assembly OCTW01 (sample SAMN02144230, study PRJEB22623) | gut metagenome | biome: sheep rumen | host: Ovis aries | place: New Zealand
GGAATTGGGGTGGAAGGCGTTGATGATGGGTATCATCAGACCAAGGATGAATTTGCAGGTTATATGAATGAAATCAGAGCGAAAGTCTTGCCTGATGAGGCTACCCGCGCTGAATATAAACAATGGCTATCATCGAGAATTAATGAATTGGTTCGTATTTTCGAGGGGAATAGAGCATGAACGAAGAAGAAAAACAATTAAGCAAACCGCAGCAAGTGAAGCGGTTCTTCATGACGACCACCAACGGCATGGCAATTGGATTATTTGGCACGCTGATCATCGGGGTCATCATCAATCTGTTTTCAAAGATTCCTGGCCTTGCGGTCGTTGGCAACATCGCGACGATCATCCAAGGCCTCATGGGGGCTGGCATCGGGTTAGGTGTTGCTCTTTCTTTGAAGAAAACCGGGGTGGCGGTTGTCGCTATCATGGTTGCAGGCATGGTTGGAAATTATGGTTTCCATTGGATCGCGAATGACATGCTCCGTTATGAGCAATTCACGTTGACAAGCATCGGAGATCCTTTGTCTTGCTACCTGTCCTCTTTGATTTGCCTTTTCGCTTTAGAATTGCTTAAAGGCCGCAAAACCCCCGTGGATTTGATTCTTATCCCTCTTCTAGGGATTGGCTCTAGCATGATTTATGCTATCTTCATCGCCGACTGGGTTCACTATGTAACGGTCGGGATCGGCATGGTCATCGAGGCTTCCTTCAATGCCGTTCCCTTCTTGATGTGCATTATCATCTCCGCTCTTGTTGGCATGGCTTTAACCGCTCCGATTTCTTCAGTTGCCATTTGCGTCGCCATCAAAATCGGCAACGTCCCATTAGCGGCTGCAAGCGCCATGATTGGCTGCTGCGTCCAAATGGTTGGCATTGCTGTTCAAACGGCTAGAGACAATAAGTGGGGGTCAGTGTTGGCGGTCGGCATTGGCACCTCCATGCTTCAATTCAAGAACATCATCCGCAAGCCTGTCATTTGGCTTCCCACCATCATTGTGTCGGCGTTGCTTGGCCCATTTGCCATGTTATTCCCGCTTGATGGAGTTACGAACATCATCAAAGCAGCCGCTTCTTCTACGGCCACATCAGGAGAAATTGCCGCTGCTAACGGCGTGGTCTCTTCTCTTTCTGTTGCCGGCGGCATGGGAACATCAGGCTTAGTAGGGCCACTGAATTTCCTTGGAACGATCGGCTATGATAACTGGGTTCTTTGGGTTTTGATTGTCAGCGTGTGCATTCTCGGGGCAGGGCTTCTCGTATTCTTGGTCGACCTTCTTTTCAGAAAACTCGGTTGGATCACCAAAGGCGACTTCTCCCTGCAAAACGATATTTGATGGAGAAACAGAAAATGGAATGGAAACTTGTCTCAATTGATCAAGAAACCAATCACCCGTTCTTGAATTTCTTTACGCTTCATTATGAAGTGACCAAAGATGGTGAAACGCATCCATACTCTTACTTTCTGGCCTCACGTCGCTCGAAAGACGAATTGCGCGCCAAGGCAGGCGAATATTCTCGTCCTGATGGCGTGATGATGGCGTTATATCGTGTAGACCCGAAAGATGGAGAAGTGTCCGTGCTTCTTACAAGACAATTCCGTCCCGCGATTGGGGCTTATGTCACTTCTTTCCCGGCTGGCTTGCTTGATCCAAAAGACAAAGACGAATGCGAAGCAGCAAAACGTGAAGCGGAGGAAGAGGTTGGTCTTCTTATCGGCGATCTAGAACGCATCTCGCCTGCTGCCCCAACCAGCAGCGGGCTTTCCGATGAGATGTGCGCTTTCGTCATGGCCAAGGTTGTTGGCAGCACCAAACAGCACCTTGAGGAGTTTGAAGACATCTCTCATCGTTTTGTTTCTCTTGCTGAATTAAAAAAACTCCTGGACGATCCCAAGGAGTTTTTCCCGTTAACAATTCGATTAGTTTGCTTGCTCTTGCTCGCTCGCTTCGCTTGATGGCTCGGGCTCAAGATCATCTTCTTTGTGGCCTACTGAAAGCAAAGTGATGAGGGCAAGCGGATAAAGCAAAGCAAAGTAGACGAATCTCACATTGCCGATTGCAAAGCCTGTGAAGCTGATGATGGCAGGCAAAATGACGAGACCTGCAAAAACTAGCCCAATATAAAGGAGAGCCTTCGGGTCTTCTTTTGCTTTTAAAACCAGAACGATTCCGCGGAAACAAATGCCTGGGAAATAGAAAATCGAGAACCCGAACATGGAGATCATTTCCCTTTTCTCAGGATTAGATGAAGCCACAGCTAAAACGATTGCTCCAATAACGCAGAAACCTATTTCGACCGCGAATTGCAGAGTTTCTTCCTTTTTTGAGAAAGGAAATACCTTGATCATTGGGTCCTGCGCAGGGAAAAGAAGATAGGGCAAATAGACGATAAGACAGAACACAGGATAGCTAAGTGCAACGGGCAATCCTGAAAGCGTTGGATCGATTTCAAACGCTGCTGCGCCAAGGTAAATCAGAAAAGACAACGAGATGCCGCCGGCGATAAAGAAAACAAGCAGACCAATGAGGCCAAGCCGCATGATGTTGATTTTCTTGCTGTTATCAAATACCTTCATGGCGTTCCTATTATCCGCTTCTTTTATAAAAAGTAGGAGGGGTTTTGTGGACGCAGGCAAGATTCCGTGATTCAATTAATCCGAAAAGAGCCTCCGATGAAAAAGAATATTCTCGCATTAGATCTTGGCAAAGGAAGCCTTGGAATGGCAATCTCGCATTCTGGCATGTTTATTACTCCGCTTCCCAACCTTCGATTCAAAGCGATGCATTTTGATGAATGCATTGCCTTGATGAAGGAAGAGCTTTTCGGCGAGACGGTGGAAACCATCGCGATTGGATGGCCTCTTTTCCCAAGTGGCGATCCTTGCGAGATGACCCCGATTGTCGAAGAGTTCATCGAAATGATTCGTCCTTTGTTCCCTAACGTGGAAATCGTCAAGGTCGATGAGCGCAATTCCACCGTCGAAGCAGCCGCTATGCTGCATGAGGTTGGAAAGAACGCGAAGAAGCAAAGAAAAACCATCGACTCTGCGGCGGCGATGGTGATTCTCAAACGATATTTGCGAAGTATTGGACAAGATTAGTGGTGTTCATGCTTATGAAGCAGGACCACTTCATCAAAAGCATAAGGCAAGATGGTAGGGTAACCGCCATCTTTTTGTTCGAACTTTACCGCGACGGCGTTTGTTTTCGGGTAGACTGCAATGACTTCTCCGATGGACCCCTTTTCTTGGGTTAGGTTATCGACCAGTGTTTGGATGACATCACCGTTTTCAAATGGGGATTTCTTGCTTTCTTTTTCATAAGGGGCTAGCTCTTCTTCGTAGAATCTGGCGCTGCCAACCATACAGTCTTCCGCGGCATAAAAGCCAATCGTGTAGGTTTGATTTTCCTTATGGATCGCATCGACGACGCCGACATCGCCCTCTAACGCGCAATCACGTGCGACGAGGACGCGAACGAATGAACCTAATTTATATTTCATGTGGATTAGGATAGCCATTTTCTTTGTTGTTCACAACAAAAGGAGAAAGTGGTGTATCATATTGCCCATGAAAAAAGAAAAAATGCCGGTTGAGAAGAAACTGAAGCTCATCTATAGCGGTGAACTTGCTTTGTTTTTCTTGGTTTTCGGTGTGCTTGGCTCGTTGTTTGTTTTTGGTGTCATCACGCCGGCTGACTGGAAACGTTATGCGTTCACTTATGTAACCCTTGTTGGCGCGACTTGGATTATCGTCGATTTCATTTGGGCGCTTGCCTCAAAGAAGAGAAGAAAGAAAGTTTGCATTTTAGATAAAGTGCTCGTGTTGCCGGTCGCCCCGGTTTTGATTGCCTTTGATATCTATTGCATCATCAATAACTGCGCTGAGACGCTTCCTTATCGTTATTTCATTGGTTTCGACTTGATCTATCTCTCTTTGGTTTATCTATTCCAAGCCATCTACCATTACTTCAAGCCAACCAAACAAATGCAAGAAATCATCGCCGATGCTTTGAAACCCGAACCTGAAGAAGAAAAAGAAAACGGCGACGAGAACGAAGAGGAAAAATCGGTTGAAGAGCAATCGAATGATAACGAAGAAAAGAAAGAATAATTAAGAGCGAGGCTTGCTTGATGTAAAGCCTCTTTCTTTTAATAACATCAAGAAACGCTGAATATCATCCGCGGTTGTTTGAAAAGGGAAGGCGAAGACGTGTTTAACCGTTTTTAGTTCCCTTGACGGCGTGAATTGAACGAGCGCAGAACCATCTTGAACACGGTGGAAGTCTGCTTTGATGGATAACGACTCGTTACGTGGACCGTAGGTTTCAATTGCGATGGTATCAGGCAAAACGGTGATTAACGCGATGCTTTTCACATCGACCGTGGGCAAAGGATAACCGTATTTCGTGGATTTGTTGTAGGTGGTGAAACCCATCTTCGAATCCATCAAAGTACCGCCTGCAACGGTCGAAAGCTCGACCTGTTTTTTGATGAGGCGTTGATAGAAGTGCTCTACGATTCGTTCTTCGTCATTCATAGCGAAGATAATTGTAACTTTTCTTGGCAAAATCTTTCCACACTCTTTAAGATGAATTGCGATGAAACACAGCAAAGAAAAGCTTCGTCGTATGTATGACGAAAACGAAATCGAACTGAAGCGGCTTGATGAAATCGAGGAAGGGTATCATCAAAACCCGAATCTAGATGTTACGAAACGCGTTCGTTTGCTTCTAACGGTAGAAGAAACCCGACAAAGAAGACTGATGTTCCGCGAAAAACTCAAAAAGGAATTAGACGAATGAAATCTCAACCCTCGTTGCTTGAACATCTTGCTAGCAAAAGCGTTATCGTTGACGAAGAATCGCCGTCACTGTTTGGCTATGCGATCAAAGGCCATTATCCCTTTGGAGAAAAGGAAGTTCGCTTCACGATTCTTTATATCTCATTAACAAAGAAAGCATCTCTTCACCTAACCTTCCCCGTTTATCGGCCAGGCGACAGGGCAATGGAAGAAGCTTATGACACCTTTTTCCCTAAAGAAAAGTCGCAGTGGGGCAGAAGCACCCCGAGTTTCCGCCAAGCCATCATCGATTATATGAGGGGGCAAGCGCTTTGTCCGGCCGAACGTAGGAACTACATCGGCATTGATGACGAGACAGGCATGGTTGAAATCCGCTTGGTCGCGAAAGGAAAATCGATGGGCGAAAAGGGCTTTATCGATGCTTATCGTTTACTTCAATATGAACTAGAAGCGGGGCAGTTGCACCGCGATGTTTTAACGCATTTATTCGCCTTTTAGCAAAGCGTCAATTTCGTTTTGAATCTCTTCTTTTCCTGCTGGGAAAACATCTGGATAACGAAGGGATAAGATTTCATAAATAGATTGATTCACCAAAGAAAATACCTGAGGAATGTAAGGATTTTTAGATATTTCTGGCTTAAAAAGCGCCTCGATTTTGCCAAGAATTCTTTCTTTTGCTTCCTCGCTTTTCCCTTCATAAGCAAGGTAAGTGGAAGTCTTCAAACCGTGCGTGCTTGCAAAATGGAAGATGTCAGGGTTTGGCGAAAAGGTGCGAACGAGTTCAGCCTCTCTTTGGTCTTTCACATGGCGGAGCGCCATAATCTCGACGACATTAGAAAGGCGATAAGATAGTTCGTTGAAAGCCGCCCCATATTGGCCAGCAAGAATCTTCTTGGATAACAAATAAGAAAGGACATCGTTTTCCATCTGAAGAAAACGCTTTTTGCTCTTCCTACTTCTTGATCGCTGTTTGAAACTTAGCATGATTACAAATATCGCTCTAGCCTTAGGACGACCTTCCCTTTCTTGGAGACCCCTTCCTCACCAATATATCGTATTTTTCCTTTCCCTTCGACATAGATTTTCTCACCAGGTTTTGGCTTGCTATCGTTGGAAGGATTCTCTTGAAAGCCCATATGCACTTTCTTTGCATCAATGAGATTTTGCGCGACTTCCCTCGAGCAATGAAAACTTGAAGCGACGATTAAATCTAGTCTCAACGAAGAGACGGTGATAAGAAACGGCTCTTTTTTGATGGATACAGGACATTCATCCAACGGCAATTTTTTGATGACAACACTGGTGGACCTTACGCGATCTAAGGACAAACTCTCATGATAAGCGGCTTTGGTTAAATAAACGTAGCCAACGCTCCCTTCGATATAAATATCCCCGACGGTCTCGCGTTTGATCCCTTTGTTCATCAACGCTCCCAAAATGTCGCGATGAGAAAACCCGTCTGCAAAATGAGGGTTCTTTGGTTTGATTTCAATGAGCTGGATGAATTCGTTCTCCTCGATGATTTCATTGATATCTGCTTCCTGCAAATAAGATGGAAGAAAGAGAATGATGCAACGTTCTGCCTCTTCATTCCCTCCGTAGACGCGATAAAAGACATCTTCAAGGAATCCGCTTGTATTGCCTTTGAAGATAGACTCTGTTTCAGACGAAGAAAGAAAAGAACTTGCCCTAGGAAGCTGGATTCTTTCGCATTGACGTGCAAGGTCATGCAAATGGGCGTTTAAGGTCGTTTCGATTGCCACGAGATTGATTGTAACTGATTCCGTTTCATAATTCTTCATACGTGCTAAAATTTCGACATGTTTCCCAATGCTATTTCATGCATCAGCTGCAAAGTGCCTTTTTGTGAGACGGGTTGTCCCTGTGGCAATCATATTCGCGACATCATTGCTTTGGTAAAGCAGGGCAAGGAGGAAGAGGCCGCCTCACTTCTATATTCCACGAACCCATTTCCTGAATGGACATCTTTGCTATGTGACCATAACCGTAATTGCCGCGGCCATTGCGTTCTTGGCAGAAGAGGTTCGCCTTTTGATTTTCCAAAGTTAGAAGCCTATTTAGCATCATCTTTCCATCGGCCTTTAGAGTGCAAGCCATTGAATGGAAACAAGGTTTTGATCATCGGGGCTGGCCCAGCTGGGCTCTCTGCTTCCTATTTCTTAGCCAAAGAAGGATATGAAGCTCATGTCTATGAGAAAGAGGACTCTATTGGCGGCGTTCTTTATACTGGTATCCCAGCGTTCCGTTATGGCAAAGAACCGTTAAAAAACATCCAAAAAGATCTTGAGAAAATGGGCGTCCATTTCCATTTGAACGAAAATGTCACTGAAGATAAATTAAGTGAGATTTGTGGAGATTTTGAAAAAATTATCCTTGCAGTCGGAGCCGAAAAAGAGAATACCCTCGGCTATGATTCTCACCGCGGTGTCGTCGGTGGATTAACGCTTCTTTATGACTTGGTGAAGAAGCAAAATTCTAAGCCGTATGAAAACGCCAAAAAGGCGGTTGTCTGGGGCGGTGGCAATGTCGCGATGGACTGCGCTAGAAGCCTGCGCAAGATCGGTCTTGGTGTCACGCTCGTATACCGCCGCGGCGAAGAGCAAATGCCTGCTTCCAAAGACGAAATCGAATGCTGCAAAAAAGAAGGCGTCCGTTTCTGCTTGCTGAATAATATTAAGTCCCTCCAATTAGATGAAGAAGACCGTTTGGTCGGCGCGACATTGGTGCGCATGGAACTTGGTGAGCCAGATGAATCTGGAAGAGCCTCTTTCCATGAAATCGAAGGATCAGAATACCTAGAGACGTTTGATTTGCTTGTCCCGGCTCTTGGAGAGAAAGTGGCGTTTCCTTTCGAGGCGGACCGTTTCAACGCTTTGCTGATCGGAGATTGCCGTTATGGTGCGAATAATATTGCCGCGGCAATCAAAGATGGAAGAGAAACCGCGTTTGGTATTATTAATAAGGATCAATGAGTATGAACAATATTGAAATCAGCCCGAAGGCCATCGGAGGGCAGTCTTTCTTGTATGGCGTAATGGTGAAGACCGCCGAAGATTGGATAAAAGACGAACTCCCTCATCGCGAATATGTGGTAGGCGCCAAGTTTTTAGCCGCGCTTCTCATCATGATTTCTACCAATTTAGAATCCAGTGAAGATGGGTCGGAAGAAGCGGTTGCGAGCTTCGCCATCGATCTTTATCTTAACCGTAAGGTTGTGTTGGAAGATGGCAACTCATTCGTATTCCCCGAGTGGGAATCTGATGTTTCGGACTTTGATCGCGACCTTGGTGATGTTGGGATGTTCGCGGTGTTTTCATCGATGGGCTTTAAGCTCGGCTTTGATCCTATCGCGAATAGCAAGCTCATCTATCCTTATCGTCCTTTAATTCTAAAATCCGCAAGAGAAGGATATTTGCTGACAACGACGCAAGCCCAGGATTATTACGCCAAAGCGAAGGGCCTCTTAAACAAAAACCAGGGGTTCGTCGAACTTGTTGAAGCATTGTGCGATGCGATTTCTTAAATGGAGCATCTTGAGCTTTCCACTAAGTTAAATAAAAAATCATGGGATAAAATAGCCCATCTTTTCGAAACGGATGGTCGTATTTGCAGCGTTGAAGAGTTCGAGTCTCTAGATACGTTAGATGCAAATCCTAATGGCAACTTGACGTGCATTACCGATGATGACTTCCCTTTGATGCTAAATAACATAGCCGAACTTCGTTTGGCCAAACTATTCGCATCGTCTGGAATGATCAGGAGCATCCGAGGACAGAATTTCGTCATCCCTTATAAGAAGGGCTGGGCCCATACGATGTCGCCTTATTACCCTGATTTCATTCTCCATCTTCGGGATGGGAGAATTTGCTTTGTAGAACTCAAATCATCTTTAGGAATGTGCCAAGATGAGACCATTTGCAAGTATTTGTACCTAAAAGATTTTTGCCAAAAACATGGTTATTTAGCTTCGATGATTGATGTCGATTACCTGACATTTGAAGAATACCTTTGGCCGATTCCTGAGGATGAAATCACCCGAGCTTTCTATCAATCCATTTATGGGCAAGACGGCTTTAATTCAAATAATTTGAACGGGCTTTTGCAGAGATATCCGAAAAAACAACATCAAGAGATCAGACGGAAGATAGCCAGTTTGGTTCTTCGTGATCCGACCATTTCAAACCGTTATTGTCATGATGATCCTCGGTTGATTAATGCGGTGAAATGCGACCGGCCTCTTGCCTATAAAATGTTCTAGTTCAACACCAAATTTAGCACTCTCCCCTTGCGAGTGCTAATTTTTGTATTATCATATTTGTGACCCGAAAAGGAGGTACCGTTTATGGAATTCAAAATGAATAACAATCAAGATCTGGAAAACGATCCAGAGTTATTAAATAAGTATGGCCGTAATATCAACGAGCTTGTTTCGGCGGGCAAAATTGATCCTGTCATTGGGCGCGATGAAGAGATTAGAAAAGTCATTCATGTATTAGCGCGCAAGAGCAAAAACAATGTCGTCTTGCTAGGTGAACCTGGTGTTGGTAAGACTGCCATCATTGAGGGCTTAGCGGAGCGTATCGTAAAAGATGACGTCCCGACTTCGTTAAAAGGGAAAGAAGTATTCGAACTTGATATGGGCGCGCTTTTAGCGGGCGCGATGTATCGAGGCGAGTTCGAGGAAAGACTCAAAGCCGTTTTAAACCGCATTGCCAAAAGCAACGGGAAAATCATTCTTTTCATTGACGAGCTTCATCTGATTGTTGGCGCAGGCAAAACCGATGGTGCGATGGACGCTTCCAACATGCTTAAACCAATGCTTGCTCGTGGCGATATCGATTGCATCGGTGCAACTACCTTGGATGAATACCGCAAGTACATCGAAAAAGATCGCGCGCTAGAACGTCGTTTCCAACCGGTCATGGTTGGCGAACCAACCGTAGAAGACACAATCTCCATCTTGCGTGGCCTCAAGCAACGCTTTGAGTCGTATCACGGTGTCCGTATCTCTGACGGCGCGCTTGTTGCAGCCGCCACGCTTTCCAACCGTTATATCACCAATCGTTTCTTGCCGGATAAAGCCATCGACCTCTTGGATGAAGCCTGCGCGAGTATCAAAGTCGAAATGGAATCCATGCCGACGGAACTTGATGAACTCAACCGCAAGATTCGTCAGATGGAAATCGAGCGTGTTGCTTTGTCCAAAGAAAAAGATGACTCCAGTATGAAACGACTTGCTGTTTTGGAAGCAAATTTAAATGATGCGAAAGCCAAATTTGAGGAGCTGAAAAAGCAGTGGGAAAGCGAAAAGCAAAATGTCGATTTATTGAAAAATTTAAAGAAACAGCTCGAAAAGGCCAATTTCGACCTCGGCGTATACTTCTCCAAAGGCGATTATGCAAAAGCTAGTCAGCTGCAATATCAAACGATTCCAGAACTTCAAGCGAAGATCAAAGACCTGCAAGAACACTCAAATGGCAACGAGTCCTTGGTGGATGAGTTCGTTGATGAAGATGAGATTGCAAAGATCGTTGCAAGGATGACTGGCATCCCTGTTGCTAAACTTCAAAAAGGCGACAAAGAAAAGATATTGGACCTTGAAGAGACGCTGAAAGAGCGTGTCATTGGACAAGACGAGGCCATCAAACTGGTAGCCAATGCAATCCTTCGTCAACGCGCTGGCATCAACAATCCAAATCGTCCAATTGGTTCGTTCCTCTTCCTCGGCCCAACTGGCGTTGGCAAAACCGAAGTATGCAAAGACCTCGCCGAAGCATTGTTCGATAACGAGCAGAACATCATCCGTATCGACATGTCCGAGTATATGGAAAAGTATTCTGTCTCAAGGCTTGTTGGCGCAGCGCCGGGATACGTCGGATATGAAGAAGGTGGCCAGTTGACCGAGAAGGTTAGACGCAATCCATATTCGATTGTCTTGTTCGATGAAATCGAAAAGGCCGACCCTGAAGTATTTAACCTTCTGTTGCAGGTTCTCGATGAGGGCAGATTAACCGATTCTCAAGGTAGACTGGTCGATTTCAAGAACACCGTCATTATTATGACTTCTAACCTTGGCTCTGATTTACTGCTTGCCAATAATCGCGCTGGCGTGGATGTCTTGTTGCATCAAAAGTTCAAACCAGAGTTCTTGAACCGTATCGATGAAATTGTCTATTTCAATCCGCTTCCAAAGGAAATTCAAATCCAAATCGCAGAAAAAATGCTCCGCGACTTAAAGAAGCGTTTGGAAGACAACTACATCAACGTCGAATTCACGCAAGCGCTGGCGAAATGGGTCGTCGAAGAAGCCTATAGCCCGGAGTTCGGTGCTAGACCTCTGAAACGGTTTATCCAAGATCGCATCGAGACTCGTTTAGCGCATGACATCATTGCCGGCCAGTTAAAAACGGACGCCAAATATATGATTGACATCTCGCCGGCGAAAGAACTTGAGATCACCAAAATCAATCGCGCATAAGCGCATAAAAAAGAGGCGGCTCCATTAAAACGGGGTCGCCTTTTAGTTACTTCAATTAATCGAAGAAATCTGCGTTTTTGGCAAGCCAATCACTGATGACTTTATCCGCGCTGCCGATATATGGAGCAGCAATCGCAAATCCTTCTTTTTGCTCGGCGGTCGGGGTTTCCGCTTTGATGGCTTCCAAGGAGTAGAGGAAGCGTTGGCCACCATGAGTTACGAATGGGATGATGGTCTTCCCTTTGAAATCGTGATCTCTTAAGAATGCAAGGATTGGGCCAGGTATCGTTCCATACCAGTTCGGGTAACCAAGGAAGATCGTGTCATAAGCTTCGAACCCATTCGGACCTGCGTTGATAAGAGGGACAGCGCCGTCTTCATATTCCTGACGGCTTCTGGCGTTTGTATCTTGATAGGAGAAGGGGTAGGGGATCATCGGCTCAATGCGATGAAGATTCACCAGATATCCCTTTGCCTCTAATTGCCCTTTCAAAGCTTGGGCGGCAATCTTGGTATTGCCTTTTCCGGTGAGGTCGACAATCTCGTCATCAACAAGGTTTTCGCCCTCGTGGGAGAAATAGGCGATTAGTACTTTTCTAGCCATAGTTATAGTCCTCTGTGCAGGGATAATCATACCGAAGTTTTTTCAAAAATCTATGCAGAACGGCATAGAATTGGCTGCGTAAGGAGAAAAACCAGGCCAATCAACAAGCTTTCACTTCCTAAAAGGAAGAGAAGAGGAGTATCATATTAATATGGTAACCATTGAGATGGTGAAACGCTCTTTGCCTTCTAGACCTCGGAAAGCAGTAGTTTTTTGGGCCTTCGTGGCATTTGTCATCGGCGCAGCCGGTTTTGCTTTTTGGCTGGCCTTAAAATTCGTCCCAACGCTCCTTCCGAACCTCGCGGATACGAAGTGGACAATGATGCAAACCGAATATGATCTGCGCTCCTTCTTGGTGGATTGGGCGATGCCAATGGGCATGCTCGTGTTCTTCTTTGTGGCCTGGGTTCTTGCCCAAGTTATCACTAACTACCGCTTGTTCTATCTCTTGTTTGCCTTGCCTTCTACGATCGTCGCGATTGTTCTTGTGCTGGCAGGCATTGCGCTGATTATCACCCCAGTTCATTCCTATATTCCAAATTCGACCACTATCTTAAAGTGGGTTCGACTTGGATATACCTATGGGGCGATGGGATATGCGGGACTCTTGCTTCTTTTCTCGTTTATCGCGCTATTTTATAACCACACCTATCCGCCGAAATACGGTCGTATTTATCATCTTAAGAAAGCCCGTATTCGTCTTAGCAAAAGCGGTTCGGAGAGAAGGCGCGTCAAGAGGGACTTCTACAAGTTCTATAAGAAAGGCAAATGCAAAGAGCTCATTGGGCTGCTTGTTGAGCCTTATCTGGAAAAAGAAAGCACGCTTGAACTCATCCCCGAAGCGATCTATTACATGAAGCTCAATGGCGGCGACGCCAACGGGGAAATCAAAGGTTATGAAATCGATGCTGCTTTGAAGCAACACGGGGACGCTGGAGCACGCGATGTTTATCAGCAAACTCTTGTCGATCTCGAATCTGCCCGCAATGGCGATTTGTCCTTCTTAGAACGCGGAACCGCTGAGCCGAAGATCATCATCAAAAAGGTTCCTGTCCCTGTCGCCAAACCAACCAAACCAAAAGTTGATACGCGACCAATCGATGACCCACTTTGGGCCCCGGACGAAATCAAATAAACGAAAACGAGCGACCTGCTCGTTTTTCAATTAATCGGGGTTTCGCGGGCTTTTAAAGAAAAAGGCAAGGCGTTTCACCTTGCCTGAAGTGAAGATTGATATTACTCGTTCAAGAGTTTTTCAAGTTGATCAACGAGTTCTTCCATGCGTCTAGTAACCGCTAAGAATGGCTCTTTGGTTGTAAGGTCAACCCCAGCTTTCTTAACCTGTTCAACCGGGAAATCGCTTCCGCCAGAACGCAACAGGGAGATATATTGATCAAAGGCGCCTTCTTTGCCTTCTTTCACTTTCTCATAGATGAGCATGGAGGAAGTGAAGGAGGTCGCATATTGATATACGTAGAATGGCGAATTGAATAGATGAGGGATATAGGCCCAGACTAATGGCTTATAGACTTCTTCGGTGATGTCGATTCCATAATACTGTTTATAGAGATCAGTCATGATGCCGCTTAAGACTTCATGGTTGATTGGCTCGCCTTTTTGGGCTTTTTCTGCGGCCAAATATTCGAAATGGCCAAACAATGTTTGACGATAGAAGGTCGCGCAGATTTCATCAATTGCTTTTTGGAGCAAATAGATCTTGTCATCTTTGCTGAGCTGCTCATGGGTTAAGAGGTAATCCAAGAGGTTATGCTCATTAAACGTAGAAGCGATCTCTGCAACGAAGATCGTGTAGTCCTGCTTCATGATTGGCTGTGACTCTTCAGAATACATCGTATGGATGGAGTGACCGGATTCATGCGCCAAGGTGAACACATCGTCGAGTTCTCCCATGAAGTTGAGCAAGATATAGGGGTGGAATGAGGCGCCGCCGTTAGAATAAGCACCGGTGCGTTTGCCATCCCCTGGATAGACATCAACAAACCCATCGCGAAGGACTTCGTGGGCTTTCTCTTGGAAGTCAGCTGGGAAGTTTTGGATGGATGCCCAGAACAATTCTTTGGCTTGTTCATAGGTGTATTGCTTTTCGGATTTGGCGAGCTTTAAGAAACGATCATAGGAGCGGTGTGCTTCCAAGCCTAACGCCTTCTTACGTAATTGATAGTATTTCTTAAGCGGGGCAGAACCTTGCGAAGCGACTTCAATCAAATTATGGAAGACGGATTCCGGAATGGCATTGTGGAATAAATGCTCTTGCAAAATCGAGTCATATCCACGGCTTCTTTGGATAGCGAGCTGAGATTGCAAGCCCGTATTATAGATTTCAGCATAGGCGTTTTTATGCGCATCGTAATAGGAATAAAGGGCTTCAAAGATGGCTTTTCTATCTTCGGCCGTTTTCGCTTTGGTGATGAGCGAAGTCCAGTTAGCTTGCGAGACAGAGACCTCTTCCCCATCACTTAAGGTGATTTGCTTTGGAGAATAGTCAGCAACCGAAAGCATGGAATAAAGGGAAGATGCTTCCGAAAGTAGTGGGCCGTAAGCAGAAAGCAATGCCTCTTTATCGGCGGTCATAACATAACGCTGACCACGGAAGAGTTTCTCAAAGATGAACGAGAATTCCTTCATGTCATCGTATTTTTCGATGAAAGCATGAAGCTTTTCCTCTCCAAGGCTTAGAAGTTCAGGCTCTTCAAAACTGATCGTGCGAATGTAGTCATTCAAAGCAATGCGGACTTTAGAAAGCGCGCTGGCGTTTTCGATGTTCTTTTTGTTGCGATCAGAGCGCATCGAAACAAAGAAGTAGAGACGAGGCAGCAAGATGTTGATCTCGCGTTCCATCAAGAGATACTCATGGAGTTTTTCTTCATCTTGTAGTTGTCCTTCATACTTTGCGCATAAAGCGACTTTCTCCTTAAATAAGGCGAGGTCGGCTTCAAAGGCTTCCTCTGTTTTGTAGAAATAGGTTAAATCCCAGGTGTTTGGTGTAGGCATCTTTTTTCCTCCGGCGAAAAGGATACACCGAAAATGATTTTCATACACGCATAACGCGCGCATAAGTGATATATTATGGAATCGTTTGGAGAAGACGTTATGAAGAAACAATTATTCATCCTAGCAACATCCATGATTATGCTTGCCTCCTGCAATGGAGGAAATCCAGCCCCATCACCCGTGGTAACGGAATCTAGTACAGCGACTACGACTCAAGAGAGTAAGCCAGCGCAGGACTCTTCTGCGAAAGAAGAATCTCAAGTTAGCAAAGCTTCTGATCCTGATGAACCTATCGTCGTTTCCAGCGAAGCAGAACCTCAAGTTAGCAAAGCTTCTGATCCTGATGAATCTATCGTCGTTTCTAGCGAAGCAGAGCCTCAAGTAAGCGAAGACTCTGAACCTGAACAAACCATCATTTCTGAGAAAGAAAATGAGAGTTCTGCGGAGATTTTTGAAAATACGATTGGAAATTGGACTATCACTTCAGAGGATGTCGCCACACCTCCTGCAAGTGGATATCCCGATCCATATGAAAAAGAAATCGCTTCCTCAACAGGGGTCAGTTTTGATTTATATTTCATAAACGTTCAGCGTGGGAAAGGTAAATTCCCATCCAACATCCAGATGAGAAAACTCGACGGTGCTATTTATAGCAAGAGCCCGATGAAAGGCACGTTGGCGTTTGAACTTTATTATAACTATGTCGAATATACCTCTTCCGACATGACCGGCTATCCAGTCATTAAGGTTGCATCCACTTATGAAGGCATTGATGATGCCGCTGGCATCGATGACTATGAAAGAGATGTCGAGTCGAATGTCGTCTCATTCTCAGTGGATATTGACGGCTTCTTCGGCATCATCGCAAACGAAGAATATGCTTCTTATTTCAAGAGCATCTCGTTTAAAGCAAGCGAATAAAAGGACGATTGCAACATAAAAGACGCGGCCTCGACCGCGTCTTTCTTTTAGCTAGATTCATTTTCGCTTCAGCAGAAGGATATAGGAAGAATCTGTCTCCTCTATTTTTATAACTTGGAAGAGGCTTTCAAAACGCTTCACTTCCTCTTCTACAGGCAGCAAGTGCCTCGAGACGCCTTTTGCGTGCGCGTCATGATGCTTATCAAGGGCTACTCTTCCAGAGTCATGGGCGATGAGCAAGATCCCATCCTTTTTAAGATGCTGATGTGCTGTCTTTACAAAACCTGGAACATCAAGGAAATGCGGATAGGCATCAAAACAAATGATGGAGTCGAATTCGCCACAGTCGGACTGATAAAAGTCGCCTGCTTTAAATTGGAGTCTCGCGTTTTCTTGGAACTTTCCCTTCGCGACTTCAATCATTTTAGGTGAGATATCTAACCCCAGAATATAGGCTGCTTTTGTTTGCAGAAGATAAGGGGTGAGAATACCGGTCCCGCAAGCCAAATCCAATACACGTCCCCCCTCTTTTATGGAAAGAAGGGAAATTAGCTGTTTCATGAATTCAGGCTTTTCATGGCTCCAACTATCCCATTTGGAGGCTCGGATATCGAAGAATTCTTGGACGTCGTTCATTTGGATAGGAACTCTTTGAAGTTTTCGATTTTCTGGAAGCCACCGAAGCTGGAGTCCATCGCTTTGATGTCATTATAAAGTGCCTTGCCGTTCATCATGGTCGTGATCTCGTCGCATTTTGTTGCGAGATCGATATCTTTGAAAGCGTCTGGATAAACGGAAGCGCCATCAAAGTAGGCGTCCATCAACGCAATCTCGATGTTGGTGTAATAAGCGTTATACGCCATTTGGAGATAGACTTCCCCGTTATTAACGGCCTTGTTGCCATCAAAGATATAATCTTTCTCTTTATAAAGCTTTTTGATGTTGGCTAGACCTGAGGCATCAACGATCATTTTGTCCATGTCTTCAGCCCAAGCAACGAAATGCGCTTCCTGAATCGCGCCTTGTCCATTAACGATGTCTTTGCCATCGACGATGTTTTTGATGTGGGCGGCGTTGAACAAAGGATAGTTTGAAGCGGTGTCAAAGAGACCTTTTTGTCCCCAGTTGCCTAAGCCTGCTAAATAAACAGTCGGTTTATCTTCTTCTTTGATATCTTTTGTGCGATTGTTGATATCTTCCTCGATGCTGATGAGGTAATCGTTCACTGCTTTCGCTCTATCTTCCTTACCAAATACTTTGCCTAGAGTGGTGAATGTATTGCGAAGTGTTTCGTCGAAGCAAGCCTTTTTGCCCATTTTCATGACAACGACTGGGACGCCGACCTCATCGGATAAGTCATTCGCTGCCTTGACGTCTTCGTATTCGGAAATGATGACGTCAGGCTCGCATTTGAGGATTTCAAGTGGCTCGGCCGATTGATTGGCAGGG
>OCTW011610255.1_pt1 | contig 17278 bp, 23 predicted proteins | sample 1539671 | NCBI WGS metagenome assembly OCTW01 (sample SAMN02144230, study PRJEB22623) | gut metagenome | biome: sheep rumen | host: Ovis aries | place: New Zealand
ACCGCGTAGTCAGTCAGCCCGAGCTTGTCCCTCAGCTCTGCGTAGATTTGGTACATTGTTTCCTCCCTTCGACTACATCATGCGGTTGCAACTATTTTCGATTTCGAATATAATCAAGTTGCGACACCGTTACATCGAAACCGTTTTTATATTGCAACTGCTATTTGTGATTTCGCAATTATTGTAATTCGAATATCGCGAGTAGTCAACAGTTATTTTTGCGATTTTGCAAATATGTGAATTATGTGGGAAATATTCGAAGAACTTAGGAAGTCGAAGGGCGTCACGGCCTACGAAGTGGCGAAAGCGTGCGGATTCCATCAGAGCACTCTCACGCGCTGGAAGAGCGGCGTGTCTGCTCCGAACACGGAGAAGCTCCAGAGGATCGCCGACTACTTCGGCGTGCCTGTCAAGTACTTATTGACGGGAGATGTACAAACGCTTGTACCGTCCTCGGAGTATTCTGAAGATGTACAGAAAATGCTCACTACCATCTCTGGCAGACCTGACATTAAGCAGTTTATTGAGGCGGCAGCGGACGCGGCTCCGGAGGATGTACTCGCGGCGCTCGACGTGCTGCTCGCACTGAAGAGGAAGGGATAAGGATGACGAAGATCTACTACATGGAATTGCCTGACGGAGTGATCCGCCGGCTCGATGTGCTAGAGAATGAAGATGTAAACGTCTATATCAACACTAAAAAGGAGGCAAGCGATGAGAAGGATAATAGCAAGCTTTGACTGCGTGGGCATGAACTACCACCGCGACGCGATCGCCGCCATGCAGGAGTTCAACGAGGACTATAACCTCACGAAGAAGCAGATCGAGGAAGCATACAGCGACCAGCACGTTTACAAGTACGGGCACGACGGGATCGTGCAGGTCGCTCCGGAGCCCGACAACGAAGTGGATCCGAACGCGGTGCGGCTGTCGTTCCTGGGTGAGACGATCGCTTACGTCAAGAAGGAAGAAGCGAGCCGCGTCAAGGAGCTGCTCGCGGAAGGCTACCAGCACGCGGTCGTCGTGGAAGGCGGCGCGTACAAAGCCATCGAGGACGATGAGATCGTGACCGGCGAGGATCCGTACGAGGTCACCCTGTTCTTCTACGAAAAGGAGACGGCAGCGGCCACGGTCAAGGCGAAGGCCTCCGGCACGAGGATCCTGATGACGGTGCTCGCGGTGATCCTGTTCGTCATGAGCCTGCTGCTCCTGATCGCGTCGCCGATCGGCGGCATCATCGGGATTGTCTTCGCCGTGATCGTGTTCCTGTTCGGGCGGAAGCTATGAAGGCGCGGAAACTGCCTTCCGGGCGATGGCGGGCAGAGATCGAACTGAAGGGAGCAGACGGCAGCCGCATCCGAAAGTCATTCACGGCTGACACGAGGGCAGCGGCAGAGGCGGCAGCGCTCTCCTACCGCGCGGAAAATAAGAAGCCGGATCAGCGCACGGTCGGGCAGGCGATCGACACCATGATCGCGCAGAAGAAGCCAGTCCTGTCACCGTCCACGGTGCGGTCATACGTCGCGATGCAGAAGGCACTTCGGGATAAGTATCCGGACTTCTGGGGGACGAGCATCGACCTACTGACAGACAGGCAGCTCCAGCAGCTGGTCAACAGCCTCGCCGAGGAGCACACTCCGAAGACCGTGCGGAACTATGTCGCCCTCATCGGCGCGTCATTGCCCGCGAGACTGCGTATACGCGACTCTGTGACCCTTCCGGCGCGGGTCCGTCCGAATTACCACATACCGACAGAGAAGACCGTACGGGCGATTCTAGAAGCCTGCCGCGATTCTGACCTTGAGATCCCGGTCTTGCTCGCTGTTGTCTGTACCATGAGAGCCGGAGAGATCGCTGCGCTCCGGATGGAAGACATCCGCGAGAACTCGATCCACGTCTGCCGGAACATGGTGCGGAACGACGCGCAGAAGTGGGTTATCAAAGCACCGAAGACGTACAGCTCCGACCGTATCATCGAGGCGCCGCCCTGGCTGATCGAGAAGATCCGGGAGAAGGGCCTGCCGAAGATCGACCCGTCGGCGATCTCGTACAGATTCGGGCGGATGCTGAAGGCGAACGGGCTGCCGCACTGCCGCTTCCACGACCTCCGGCACTACTCCGCCTCGTATATGCACGCGAAGGGCGTGCCGACTGCGTACATCATGAAGCGCGGCGGCTGGAACACGGAGACCGTGCTCAATGCGGTATACCGTCACGCGCTGGATGACCGCGACAAGATCGAGACGCAGCGGATCAATGACGCGTTTACGGAGTCCCTCGCATGAATATTTTTTTTGAAAATTTCGTGCGGGATTTCGTGCGGGATTTGTCTTCCGAAAATGGTTTATTTCTTTCATTTTTGGAACGATTCCACCATATTTGAAACGACAAAAAACCGCGTAGTTATGGGATTCTCTGGATATTCCCCATAAATACGCGGTTTCTTCTTTTACTGCCGCAGGCGGGACTCGAACATGCTATAGAAACGCTATAGTATGCGGATTTACTGCATCCGTGGAGCCGTGCGGGTTTTTCGTGCGGGATTTTCCACCAAAAAAAGCCCCGCCGGGGAGCGGGGCACGGGAGAAAAACAAGCAAACGCCTGAGCGTATTGCCCTATTTTAGATAGGCCTTCGATACGAAGCCCGTATACCATACGCCGCCGACCTGGGCGACGACGTAAAGCCACTTATACATGCCCGACGTGCTGTAGTATCCGTAGCACTGCACCTTCGTGCCCTTCTGGATCGTGACAAGGATGCTGTGCTTCGTGCCGGCATCGTCTCGCATGTTGAGGTCGTCGGTCGTCGTGTAGGATCCGGCGAGGCTCTTCGAGAACTTCCGGGCTACGCCTGAAGCCTTCACGGCCTTGACGCCACTCGTCGGCTGCGTGACAGGCTTCGTGCTGGTCGCCGGCTTCGATGTGGATCCGGAGAGGTTCGCAGTCACCTGCTTCGCGAGATCGCCCATCCGTGCATGCATCCAGTCACCCGGGCAGCTTTTCAGCGGGCTGAACCATCTATGAACAGTCAGCACCATCTCATCGGCAGCGGGCCGATACGAGAGCGCCGTGTTCTTGTTCGGGAACCACAGCAGGCGCTTCTTGCCGTTTCTCCGGCAGATGTCCGTGCAGAGTTCGACCAGGCGCTTGTAAACCGTCGCGTTGAAGGCGAAGGGAGCCGTCGCGTCACTCGCGCACTCGATCGTAACCGCGCGGTTGTCGTTGTCGTACGACGAAGACGTTTGAGCTGAATTGCTTTCGGCGACGTACATCGCGATCTTGCCGTCTCTGCCGATCCCGTAGTTACTGGAGCACTGTCGTGTGCCGCTGAACACGTTCCCGAGAGCCTGCACGGTACACTGTCCTACGACGCAGTGCGGCGTGATCCGCGTGATCGGATACCGCCTCTTGCCGTACGTGTGCGGCGAGATCTTCACATAACTGACGAGGCTGCTGTTACTCATCCTGTGCGCTCCCTTCAAACTCTTCGGAATTGGCGATTCTGTTGTACTGCACGGTCGAGATCCCGAGCAGCGCACCGAGGAACGCATCGACCGCTGTGATCGTGCCGACGATCTCCTCGCCGTACGGAAGCCCCCAAATGCTCGCGAGGGCGAAGTAAAGCGTCCCGAGTGCCGGGAGCAGGATCTGCGCGACGAACTTCAGAATGTCGTAAGTCTTGTTACTCATTTCTTCCTCCTTCTTAGATTCCAAAGAGCGCATGTACCGCGAACCCGATCGCCGCAGCCACGACGAGCCAGACGGCCTTCTTCCAGTTGTCGGCGGGTTCCTGTTCGATCTTCTCCAGGCGCTCGCCCTGTTTCGTGAGGTCGGCCTGCATGTTCTTGATCGAGATCGCGATCTCCCGGACGGACGCGACAAGCTCCGTCAAGGTGTCCATCTGCTCATCAAGCTTCTCCAGGCGATGGTTCTGACGGTTCTCTTCCGCCTCGATCCGCTTCATGGCTTCGGCGTATTCGGGTCTAGTCACAAATTCGTCCATGTGTGTCTCCATGAAAAAAGAGCCTTGCGGCTCGGTTATAGCGATTTAACGAATATGACGGGGTATACCTATCAATCCGTCCCAAAAGAAAGTACATTCGGTGCAGGAACGTTTAACTGTAATGTTTTCCAGTACTATAAGCAGGCCGTCGTTTATCTGAATGTCGGTTTGCCGTCTATTGCGGCGAGTACCGAAGCGCTGATGTGTACGCTTCCGGAAGGCTCACGACCTAGTCAGAAACTAAACATGGTCGCTGTCACGCAGTCGGGCACGCCGATAGGCCTTTTGCTTCAATGGTATACAGACGGGCGTATTACTGTATTTCCGCTGTCTGCCGTCAATGGTCAGTTTATGCGCGGGACATTCGTTATTCCGACCGCTTAACTTTCCGTCTAAATGGCATAAACACCACCAAATGCGAACGTCGCGCCGTTTGGCACTCCGTACATAAGTATGCCATCTGTGGCGGTCGCTCGAATTTCTGCATACGCTCCACCTATATTGACCATGAAGCCTTGAGCGAATGACGGCACCGGCAGGCCTTGAATGATCGTGTTGCTTTGCAATGCTTGGTTCGCCGTGCCTTTGAAGTAAACAAAAACGAGACGATCCGTGATTTTGTAAGCGACCGCCATCGTAAACGTAACACGATTTTGGAAAATGCTGTATGGAAGGCTCTGCTTCTTCGCTAAATCGCTATTTAACGCAGAGATCGCGCCCGTGACGGTGCCGTCACCGACTCCGGAGATCGAGGTCTTCCCGATGATGTAATCCTTGATCCGCGACAGCAGGCTCTTCTTTGTGGTGTAACCGGTCGCAGCTGACGCATCCGGAGCGGAGATGACAGCGAGAGCGCCGTCGACAACATCCGCTTCTGATGCTTCGCTTAGTGACGATACGATGATAGGCTCGACTGTTTTCATGTTTTCCTCCTTATGATCCGATGAACGCCGTCGCCACGTATAGCACGGTTGCCGTCAGATTGTACGTGATGTTGCTTGTCGAAGTGTTCTTGATCCCGATCATAGTCGTGGATCCAGTTGCCGCCGCGTTCAGCTGCTGAACTGTGAGCGAGCCGTTCGGGAGTATGACGGATGTAAACGCGACCGGCGTGTATCCGGTTGGCGTGGATGCTCCGAGGTTCGTCGCGGTGACGAGGGCCGTCGAGGATCCGTTCACCGTTCCTGATCTCGTGTATGTCTTCTTGATAAAAATGCTCTGGTGATAGAGGTCGTGCACGATCTTGGCGATCGTGGTGTATGTGTCATCTCCAGAGCTCATATCTTCGTACCAGATATTACCGAGCTTTGCCTCCGGGACCGACATGATCGGGTAGTCGATCGTCTCGCCGGTATCGGCAGAGACGTATGTCGACATCAGCGCCTCGATGATCGGAGAAGACGCGTCATAGTTCTCATTCGTGCTTGTATTCGGGATGAGGACGATCTGCATCCCTTCCGCGCTGAATCGGAACGCCATGCGGTACGTATCGTTGACGCCGGTATAGGTCTGACCGCTCTCTTCCGTCACGAACTCGACACCTTTCAGTGTGCCGGACTGGATAAACGACGCATTGATGTAGACGATTCCGTCCTCGATGTATATCCCCTGAGATGCTCCGTTATTCGTCAGCCTGTTGAAGACGCCCTCCTGGTCGAGTGTCTCGTTAATCTTCGCCGTGATCTGCGCGGATACGCCGGTCTCGATCGTGTCCGCGAACGATGTCGAGGGATCCCCGAGCTCGATCTCGTCGTACTTATCAAGCAGCACGTTGTAGCGCGTCCGGATCACCTTGACGCCATCCATCGCAAGGCCGAGAGCCGGATGGTAGACGCTGACGGTGTCGCAGAGGTTGACGCTCTGGAGAGGAGCATACTCCGCGTACTCGTCCGTCTGCGCGAGCTGCACGAAGTCGACCGTGAGGTTATTGTTCGGCAACCACGGGCGATTGCTTTCCAGGAACGACGCCGCTAGCGCCTCGAGCTGTGCAGCCGTCGGCTGCGTCTCGAAGTATGTCGAGAAGTCATAAGCCCGGATCTGTGTCTTCGTAGCCGAGATCTCGAAGACGTTCTCGCCGTCCTCCGTCCCGATCGGAGCGCCGTCCTCCCCGCAGAGGATCCCGACGCGTGACGGGATGCCGGACGCGTAGACGACCGAGCCGTATACGCTGCCTCCGGTCGAGCTGTTCACCCAGTACGGCAGGATCGCGTTGAAACGGCTGTCATAATCTTCCTCGTGCGTGAGGTCGATGAGGTTCTTGCCGTACCTGATCGTGACATCCGTGTCCTCGCCGCGTCTCTTCAGAAGCCGGATCGTAAAGTTGTCGTATTCGAGCTCCCCGCCGAAGGTGTCGAGGATGCTGCCCTCTTCCCCTGCGAGCATCCCACGAATTGAAGACGGATGTGTTAGGTTGTAGACTGCCGTCGAAGTGCTATCGGTCTCGAAGGTGAACTCCGACGGCGTGAGAAGGTGGTTTTCTATTCCTTCCGCTGTCGCCTGAGCTCCTGCTGCGCCGAACGGTCCGACGATCACGTTAGACGCGCCGTATGTGATATGATGCGCGTTGAAGGTCACGAGGCCGTCGATCGGTGCTGATCTGCGGTAGATCTCGAACGGCTGCCGGACGCCGGTATCGTCATGCGTCACAGAGACGATCATGCCGTTCTCGATGTATTCGTACATCGCTCCGGTCACGGGATAGACGAACTCACACTCGAAGATCCCGTTCCGCTCCTCTTCCACCGTGCAGCTGATGCACTCCGCGAGCCGCCCGACTCCGTTCGATGTGAAGTTTTTCTCCGTAGGCCAGTAAAGAATAGGTATCATACGCGCCACCATCTCGGCGTCACGCCGATGCTCGTGATCGTGCTGTCAAGTGTCACGGTATTGACTCCGGGCTTCAGGACCGGGAAGTCGTTCCCGCTAAAGGTAACGAAGCTGTTGAGGGACATGTCTTCGTCGTAGCAGTCCATGAGGTCGCAGTCGATATACACATCGCTGACCTCGCTGCTGATCTCGATCTCCTGCGTCCCGATCGTGATCGTGCCGTTGCCGACTACATGCAGAAGAGGCCGCGACGCGAAGGCCGTCGGGTTCGTGATCGTGAAGCCGGATGTGTATTCCGTCTCTACCTCGCCAGAAGTGAGATAGCGCTGCGGCTTTGCCATAAACGAGATATCGAAGCTCGCAGCGTCGAGCTTGCTCGTCATATCTACATCGAGATCTCCCGGGAAGTAGGCGAGCCGGTACTCATCCGGGTGGTAGGTATCCGTCAGCCGCGCGTATCCCTGCGTGCCGAGCAGGACGCCCTTGATCGCCGCGAGGTTTGTCCGGAGGTTCGAGTATATGAACGCCGGATATGTCACCTCGACATTATTGAACCGGTTATTGAGGCCCAAGAGGTCGCCATCACGGCCCGGAACCTCAACCGGCTCATAGCTACGGCCCGGAGCATCGAAGGACTCCGAGCCACTGATATACACGCCATAGTCACGGGAGTCGTGACCGTCGAATATAAAGTAATTACGCATAGACCGCTCCCTTCTTCAGCTGATCGCGAGCGAGCACCTTGCTGACTTCGTTCGCGATCTGGCGGGCATCCTGTCCGGGCTGAGCGTAGACGTTTATGTTGATGCCGCTGCTGCCGGATGCTGCAGCAATGTCGCGCATGAGCTGGTCCCTGCCGTATACGATCTCGCCGCTGCCGCCGCCGTCTCCGAAGCCTCGCATGACCGTCGGCTGCGTGAAGAGGTACGGCTGATCGTAAGCCTTTTTATACCAGGTCACGGAGATCTTCGGGATCTTCACGACGCCGCCGATGTCCTGCCACTCCCAGGAAAAGTGCGGGAGCTTTATGTGCGGGAAGCTCCAGGAGAAGTTGAAGATTCCCCTGATGCGCTGCACGACGCCGGAGACATAGCTCCGGATCGACTCGAATTTGCTCGTGAACCATCCGACGATTGACGACAGCCGCCCGTTGGTAAGCGAGTCGATCGTGTTGAACATGCCCGTCCACATCGACCTGATGCCGGAGGTAAGTCCTGCCACGATGCCGCGGATCCCGCCGCCGGCGTTGTTAAAGGCCGCCTGTGCTGCCGACCACGAGGACGTGACCGTGTTCCTGACGCCGGTCATCGCTGTCGTGACCGTGTTCCTAACGGTATTGAACGCTGTCGAGACTGTGTTCTTCACACCCTGCACCGCGTTCGACACGCTGGTCTTGATGTTGTTCCACTTCTCGGTGACGTTCTTCTTCACGTTATCGACCGCTTCGGTGACGCCCTTCTTGACGTTCTCCCAAGCTTCGACGATGCGCTGCTTAACATCCTCCGCCCACTGGCAAATGGTATCCCAGTTCTGATACAAAGCGACGCCGATCGCGATAGCCGCCGCGATGGCTGCTATCACAAGCCCGACCGGCGACATGAGCATCCCGATCCCGGAGATCAGCGAACCGATCCCGGAGACGATCGAGCCGACCACCGCGATGATCGGGCCGACCGCTGCGGCGATCATTGCCGCCTTGACGATTGCGTCCTGCGTTTCGGGAGAGAGTGCTTCCCATCGCTCTTTTAGTGTCTTCACGACTTCGCCGACCTTCTCAAGGATCGGCTGAAGGACGGAGCCGAGCGTTGCGCCGAGTTCTGCGCCCGTGAGCTTGAGCTCGTTCAGCGTTGTCTGCCAGGAGTCGATTGGATCCAGCGTAGCATTGAACGTGTCGGACACGGATCCGGCTGTGATGTCTGCCGCCTTGCCGAGGTTCGTGAAGTCGACCGTGCCATTTTTGACAGCCTCGTAGATCGTCGCGCCGGATTTTCCGAAGAGCTCATACGCAGCCGTGAGGCCGTCCGTCTCTTCCGTGCCGTTCGCGATGGAGCTCTGCAGCTCTGCAAGCGCCTGGTTGAGTGGCTTCCCGTCTGCCGTCGCGTTCTTCAGCGCTTTGCCGAGACCGCCGAGGACTGCCGAAGACTCCGCGCCGGACATCTCCAGATCGCCCATGAACTCGGTCGCCTGGAAGATGTTCAGACCCATCTCGTCGAAGGCCGCCGCGTTCGATACAAGCCCGGAGGCAAGCGCATCGACCGATACGCCGGTACGCTGTCCGGTCGCGTTCATCGCATCGAGCAGTCTGCCCGCGTTCTCAGCGCCGAGACCGAAGGCCGCGAGGGCTTTCTGTGTGCTGTCGACCGCGCTCGTGACGTCTGTCTCGTTTAAGCTTGCGAACTGGATGAACTGCGTGCTCAGCGCTTCCAGTTCGTCGCCAGTCACGCCGAAGCGGGTGTTCACCTCGCCGATCGCGTTGCCGGCAGTCGCGAAGTCGGTCGGGATCGTCGTCGCGATCGATTCCATGATGGCGCCCATCTCGTCGGCTGCCGCTCCTGTCGCGCCGGTCTTCTTGATGATCGTGTCGAGACCTTCGTCTACCTCACTGAACGCAGCAAGCGATGCCCCGCCGACTGCTGCGAGCGGTGCCGTGACGTTCTTCGTCATCCCTTCGCCGAAGTTCTTGATACCGTCGCCAACAGAGGATACCTTTTCCCCGACCTCCTTGACCGCTTCGCCCGCCGCTTCAAACTGCTGCTTGGCGACAGAGCCGAAGCTCTTCGCCTCGTCCTGGAGCCGCTTCAGCTCGTTCTCGTCCTCGATGATCTGACGCTGGAGCGTCTGCATCTGCGCGGTGACTTCCGGCGTCTGATCCTGAGAGGCGAGCTGCGCGAGCGCTTCCTTCTCCGTGTCGAGCTTGGTCTTGGTGTCCTCGATCGCCGTCTTGAGGAGCTGCTGCTTCTGCCGGAGGAGATCGGTGTTCCCTGGATTGAACTTGAGGAGCTTATCGACATCCCGGAGGGCTGTCTGTGTTGCCCTGAGGTCTTTATTGACGCCGGAGAGGGCTGACGATAGCTTACTTGTATCGCCGTTTATTTCGATTGTTATGCCGCTGATCCTGTTCGCCATATCTTAAAACCTGTCAAAGTCTTCTTGCGTTGCTACCTGCTGATATGTCTCCGAATCGTTGCTCTTCTCGATCAACATGTCTGTCACGTCCCCGTACTCGAGGAGGTGCAGATCTGACGGATGAAGACCGAGCTCGAGACATCGGAGCAGATAAAGAGCTGTTGTATACGGGCGCTCCGTCAATCGCCCTCTTTTTTTGGGACCGCGGTGGTCTTCGTGTTCGCGATGTACGCGTCCATCATCTCGCCCGCGTGTGCGTAGAGATCCATCGCCTCGAACTGCTCGAGCCAGCGAAGGAAGTCTTCTTCCGTGAGCTTCATCAGCTCCGCGATCTTCTTTTCTGCCTGCATAGCCATGACGAAGCCGATCTTGACGATCGCGCCTACGTCCGGGTTCTTCTTCTGGATCTCGAGGAGGAAGTCCTCCTTGAAGATCTGCTTATACAGAAACGGGGATGCCGCATTTGCGAGCATCCCCACTTCCTTTTCCCCTATCGTGATGGTTTTATACATTGTTTTTCTCCCGTTTTGTGGATCCACTTACGCCGGAATATAGACCGCCGTGTTCCAGCCGTTGTACGCGGTCGCGTCGGTCGTTGCGTTCGCTTCAGCCTTCACTACGTCGGTTTCGAGCGCCGCGACATAGATCGACGTAGCCGTCAGAGACAGCGTCTCGGTCTGCGGCTCGATGCTCTCGTTCTTCGTCTCGCCGGCGGTGTCCGGACGTGCAGCCACGCAGTTATACATGACGTGTCTGGTCGCCTTCTCATCGCCTTCGAACTGGAAGAGCAGCGCGAAGTGCGTCGGCTGAGCGTTAGCATCTTCGACGAGTACCTGTTTGGTGTCCTCGATGTAGCCGAGGATGTCCGTCTTGAAGCTGTCGATCACGCGAGCGACCTCGAAGTCGCCCTCATAGCCGTTGTTCGCCACGCCCGTCCAGTAGACGATATTGTCCGCGTAGAACGGAGTCGTGTCGCCCTGCGGGGACAGGGAGAGGCTCACCGCGCCCGGGAACGGAACCGGCGTCTCATAAGTCGCCGAGCCGTCTGCCGCGATCGTGGCCTTCGCATAGTACACATTCTTGAGGCCGTATTTGATCTTATTAGCCATTGAATTATTCCTCCGTGATGACGATCTCCATGTCATAGATCACTTCAAACATGCGCTCGCTGTCGATCCGCGTCTCTGAACGCGCCCAGGTCAGCCCGTGGCTCCGGAGCACGCTCTCGACTGTCGCCTCGAGTGCGAAGTCCTTCGTGTCTGTGTACACCTCGATCGTCAGGTGTTTGATTGTCTGATAATTACTGTCGTCCGCGTACACATCCGAGTCATCCGGATAGAAGAAGCACACGAACGGCGGCGACTGCGCCGTGTCCGCGAACTCATAATAGGCGTACGGGACGCCGATCTCCGCGACCATCGCCGCGATCTCTTTATACGTCATAAGCTTCTCTCCAGTTCCTGGCGAAACGTCTTCTCGAGCTCCTCCTGCACTGGCGCGAGGTGCACCGTGCCGCTCTTGCGCTTGCCGTTCCGCAGAAGGTGACCGTGCTCGAGAAGATGCGGGAGTCCAGGGACTTTCCTGTTGTAGATTGTCCCCTGTGCCGACATCCGTCCGGTCTCGACCTGCGAAGTCCAGCCGGAGGCGTAGTTCCCATTCCCCCCGAAGACCTTCGAGCTGGACTTGACTGCCTTCACGCCGAGCTTCGTGACTTCCTTGACTGCGTCTTCGCAGAGGTTACCGACCTGCTCGCCGTATTCCTTCAGGACGTCCTCGATCGCCGCCGAAAGGTTATCAACCGTTACCTTCGCCATTCGTGCCGCCCTTCCGCTCCGCGTAGAGCTCCATGATGTCGTCGCGGCCCCGGTACGTTCTGTAGATGCCGTACGCGTTCCCGTTGTAGATCACCGTGTCCTCGCCGGCATAGTCGCCGAAGAAGACCCTGAAGACATACTCCGGGTTGAGGCCGCTCCGCCCAGCGTCGAAGAACTCCGCCCGCGTCACGGAGTCGACCTGACACATCACGAGCCGCTTCGTCGGCGTTGTCCGCCAGATGCCGTACTCGTCCTGTGTCCTGACCGCTCCGACGAGCGTGATTACGTCGCTTCTGTCCATCAGTCGAGCCCCCAGTCCGTGTAGCCGCTGCACATAGACAGCTGCGCCTTCTGCTCGTCATACGACGCCTTCAGCCGGTCGTAGTCATCCGGCTGCCCGAAGTGAAGCCTGACGTATGTGATCGCCGCCTGCTTAACGATCGCGTCGATCTCGTCGGGAACGACGACCCCGGCGACACCGAGGTCAAGGAGTGCAGCCTCGAGGAGGTCGCTCACCTGATCGTCGAACGCGTCTGTCGTGATCCGGAGCGCGAGCTTCGCGGATGTTATGAGCGCTGTGTCTACCGTTGCCATCTTGTCCCTCCATTATGTGAAGGCCGCTTATTCGGCGGCCTTCTTTTTCTTCGTTTCTTTCTTCTTCGGCGTCTCTTTGACCTCTTCAGCGTTTCCGAAGGAGATCAATCTCTTGCCTTCTTCATCCGTGACTTCGATCACAGAGCCCTTGCCGAAGCGGACGATCGTGTCCCTTTTGATCTCGACCTTCATTTATCCCACCACTACATTGACCTTTGCGAAGTAGTCGCTGCCTACGAGCATCGTCGCGACCGGGAGACGTCCGAGGACCCTGACCATGTCGGATGTCATGAGCGTGCGGTCGTCATATTTGAACTCGATCGTATCGCCTTTCGGGAGATTCTCCATTACGCCGTTAAGGTCGCCGATAAGCGGGGCCTCTGCAAATTCGCTAACGATGACCTCGATGCCGTCAAACGGATCCGCGCCATATGTTCCAGAAAGCTGAAGTCCCTTATACTTTGCATAGAGAGCAGGCGAAATAATGATAACAAGATCCTCAGCTGCGGCCGACAGAAGGGCGCGAGCTTCTACGAAGTCCGTAATCGTCGGGGTGTGCTGTTCTTCGTCATCAAACAGCTGTTTGACGCGCGGCGCCTTCGTTTCAGCCGGGTTCTCAGTGCTCGCCCCGTCTATCGACATTACTACTACCCGTTCCCTCGCCTTAATGATGCCTCTGGTGATCTCATTATAGAGATACTCGAGATACTGGCGACCGCTCATGCTGTCGAGCGCTTCGTCGGAGATGCCGACCCACTTCTTCAGGGTGATGGGTATGAGCTCGACGGTGCCGAGAACAAGAGCTTCTTCGGCCTGCTCGCCGCCGCCTTCGCTGTGGTACGCAGCCGCCGGTGCGCTGATCTCGAAACCGACTTTTACGTTGCCGGGTGCGTTCATGCGGCGGACGCGGGAGAGGATCTTGCTCTCTTTGACGCGCTCCGCGACCATGTCAGCGACGAAGGTCGGAACAGGCACAACGCCGTTATCCGAATTGTCGGAAAGAAGGGCGCGGCACTCGGTGGCGTCGCCGGTCTTTGCATAGTTCGCGAACGCGTTGATGTATTCTTCGCTGGATCTGATTTCGGTGATATTCATTCTCTTTTCCTCTGTCTTGAACTCTTTTACAACAGTTCCCTGTCCGGCAGCGACTGCGCTCCGGATCTCTGCCTTCTTGGCCTCTTCGGCCTTCCGTGCTTCGAGCTCCGCGTTGATGCCGCGGACCTCTTCCTCGAGAGCGTCAAGGTCAGCGCCGTCGGTCTCGATCTCCGACGCGATCGCGGACTTCCTCGTCTCGAGGTCTTCGATGCTCATTTCCTTGAAGTTCATTTCATGACCTCCGTAAGAATCCTGATCTTCTTGATGCGTCTCTCACGCTCTTCCCGCTCCAGTCGCTCCGCTTTCTCTGCTTCGATCACTCCGTCGAAGTAGTCGCGAGTTGATACAGAGAGTTCCGTCCCCGGGTTCGCCGGAAAGCTGACAGGCGAGACGTCAAACACCTTCGCGATCCGTTTGATAGTCCGGGTGTGGGTTTTCTTGTCGTATTCGTCGCCGCCTTCGGCGACTACAAAGGCAAACGACATCTTGGGATAATTGCCGGCTTCGATGTCGGCGAAGATCTCCCGAGCCGCTGCCGTGCGACCTAGGTCTGTTCTGTTGGCAAGGCCGTGTTCGTCCGTCCACACCTCAAGCGTCCCCGCTGATGTGCGAGCGTATACGCGGCCCTCGTGATCGATACGGAAGACCACGTCCGAGAGATCAGCCTCGTCGAACGCCGTCGGCTCGATCTTCTCCTTGTAGTCGACGCCGTCCTGGCTGAAGAGCACATACGGCTCGAACGTGGAAGCGTAGCCCTCTACGATGTAGGACTCTTCCGCGCCGTCCTCTCTCTCTTTGATCCGGAGCTCCATGCTCCGATATTCACGATCCTGTTTCATCACTGGGATCCTCCTCTATCTTCTCGTCAGTGCTGTAGTACTCGCCCCGGATGATCCGGACATCTCCGCCGTCGACCGGCGAGAGGTTCCAGATCTCGCGGACGTCATTGATCGACATGATCCCGCGATCGAGCAGTTGGGAGCTCACCGCAAGCTTGTCGCTATTAGACATATACTGAAGCCGGTTCGCTGTCGCCATGACGCGGTTGCCGCTCGACTGTTCCCTGAGCGTGAAGAGCATCTTGGTCATCACATCCGAGAACTGGATCGCGAACGGCTCGATCGCTCCCTCATAGAACGCCGCCCACGCGTCGCCGTAGGTCTTATTCTGAAGAACGTCCTCATTCACTCCGAAGTACTCGAAGACGTTCGATCGGATCACGTTCATCTGGTCGGCGTCGATCACCCACGGCTTGACGTCGATCTGTTTTATATCGTTGTAGGTATTCGGGAAGAGCAGCATCCCGCCCGCGCCGGCGTCCCTGGAGAAGTTCTCCTCCGTGAACCGCTGCCGCTCCTTCTTGAGGTCTTCGACCTTCGAAAAGTTTCCCACCTTCGCCATAAACCGATACGATGCCGCGCTCTTCACGCCTTCCTCGATGCCCTGGTTCTGAATGTGGATCAGATCCATCGTCGGAAGCAGTGCGTGATTCGTCTCGCCGAAGAAGTCGTTCTTGTACTGGAACTTCGTCATGATCCCGCAGTACGCGAGCTCGATCGCCGCGATGTCTCCCCAGTGGAATTTGTAACGGAGGTACGGCGTGGATCCATACTGCACGATCTCGACCTGATCCGGCATCGGCGCGTAGATCCCGCTCGGCTCGCCGTACTCGTCATACACCGGCACAATAAACGCCGTGTTGTGCATGTCGAGAATCGTCGAGAGACGATAGAGGAACTGCCCCCACGTCTGGAACTGGTTCGGGCCGTGCTTCAGCTTGTTCTGCAGCGCCGGCCTTGCCGTGCCCTGGATCTCGATCGCGAGCTTGCTGATGTGCGTCGCCCTGGCATTGATCGCCGCCCGGATCAGCTCCGACTCGTAGAGGCTCGTGCCGTATTTGGTGAAGTGCGGCGTGTAGCCGTCGAGCAGTTTGTACTTTCCCTTGTACTCGCCGACAGGCTTCGGACGTCGCCCGAAGATAAAATCAAAAAGTCCCATCTGTTAAACCTCATTCTTCAGCTGTTCGCCGATCTCTGAGTACCACTTCTGCCGGACACACATCGCGTCAAGCAGCGCCGCCGTGCCGTCGACGTGATCCGTCGGCGAGAGCTTCACGAGCTTCCCGCGTCCGCGCTCCGTCGACATCTTGATGGCGGAATTTAAAAGATGCACCTTCAGGAGGTCGTTGTCCCCGATGTGCACCTTACGATCTTTTATTAAGCCCTCTGTTTCCCGGATGACCGGGTAAAGGTTCTCGCCCTGGTAAACGTCATCCGTCCGGAAGCCGTAGGTGTTCATGTCCTGGATTAGGTACTGCGCCGAGTATCTGTCGTAGCCCGTCATGAGCGGCAGGATCTCGTACTGCTCGATCAGCCCCGTCAGCCAGTTATAGCAGTCATGATAGTCGACGAAGTTGTCGCCGCTGAGCTGAAGGAGTCCCCGCTGCACATAGACGTTATACGGAAGCCCGTCCCGCGCCGTCAGCTCGTCGACCTTTTCCGCCGGCATGAAGAACTTAGCGATCACGTAGAGCTCGCCGCCCTTCTCGATCACGACCAGCGCACAAGTCAAGTCTGTCGTCTGCGACAGGTCGATGCCTGCGACACAATACGAGTGAGCGAAGTCCTCCGGATGGATCGGATCCCCGCAGGCCTTCTCTATGTCTTCAGCCGCCAGCCACGCGAGCGAGCTGTTCTGCTTTATGTTGCAGTACTTCGTCAGGAACTCGGCTTTTTTGGAGAGCGAGCCCTCTGCGATTGCGATCTCCTCGAGCATGAAGTCAACGCTCACCGAGATCCCGAGGTTCGGGTTGCTCTTCCGCAGCTCGTTGATGTCGTTCCACTTCTCGACCTCGTCGATCATGTAGAGGAACGGGAGCAGCCGCGTCTCCTTCGATTCGCCCAGGAGGAAGCGCGTCGACCGCTTCATCAGCTCGTCATAGATCGAGTCGTTGACGTAGCCGGACGTCGTGCAGCTGAGCATCAGCCCCTCCGGGCGTGCGCCCATTGCCGACTTCATGACTTCGTACTGCTTGAGCCCCTGATCTCCCGACCAGCTTGCGATCTCGTCGCAGATCGTCAGCGACGGGTTGAAGCCGTCTGACTTCTTCGAGCTGAACGCGATCTTCTTCGTCGTGCTGTTCGTGCCAGGGATCGCGAGGTCGCTCTGTCTGTGCCTCGGAAGCATTGACGCGTCATGTATCCGTTTATTATGTTCGTCACGCTCGTCGAGCATCTCCTTGAGTTCGATGTACTCCGGATCGAGCTCGGTCATGTGCCAGACGCTATTGTAGATAATGTCCGCCTGCTCCAGTTTCGGAGCGAGGCAGAAGACCCTCGAGCCGTATCCGCCATCTACGCGCCACTCATACGCGGCGATCGCGGCGGCGAGGATGCTCTTGCCGTTCTTCCTTGCGACCACGAGCAGAATCTCCCGGAACTGCCGGAGCCCGTTCTTGTCGACGATCCCGAAGATTGCCGAGACAAGTGCCTTCTCCCAAAGCTCGAGGAGCAGCGGGCCCGGAGCGAGCGGCCCCTCCGTGTGGAAGCAGTGCGATTCTATCCAGGTGATTGCGTCGTTCGCCTTCTTCTGGTCGAAGAAAAAGCGCTTTTCCTCGAGACCTTTGACCAGATAGTCATAGATCAGGAGGACGAAGCGCCCAGCCGTGACGGATCCATCTTTAAGTTTTTGATAATAGGCGAAGATGTGATTATCTCCGGCCTTCTTTGTTTTTCTCGCCATAATCCGCGCGGATCTCTCGCAATTTGAAAAAGAAAAGCCCCGCACCGGTGTCCCGCATATCGGCGTTCGAAAAAATAA
>OCTW011529851.1_pt1 | contig 17268 bp, 14 predicted proteins | sample 1539671 | NCBI WGS metagenome assembly OCTW01 (sample SAMN02144230, study PRJEB22623) | gut metagenome | biome: sheep rumen | host: Ovis aries | place: New Zealand
GGCGTACAATGTCGGCAAAGACGAAAAGCTCGTCTGCATGATTGCGCTTGGCTATGGAGAGACACAGGGTGTCCCTCACAAGATCAAGAGCGTGGAGGATGTCAGCAATGCCAGTGACATTACGCCTTCATGGTTCAGGAAGGGAGTTGAAGCTGCTTTGCTTGCTCCTACAGCTGTCAATCAGCAAAAGTTCTCGTTTGAGTATGTCGGCATGAACAACAATCGCCATCAGTTACGAGCCAAGAAGGGCGTTTCCATGATTGGCTATACCCTGATGGACTTGGGAATCGCCAAATGTCATTTTGAGATTGGAGCTGGAAAGAACGATTTTGATTGGATTTGACCAAAGAAAATGAACTTCGTATTGCTGAATACGAATAAAAAAACATAAGAAGTATAGTAAATACAAACTTTAAACATGAATAAGAACATGAAATATTCTATCTTGACAAAGTGTAGAAACATCTTAGCAATCATAGCGATTGCAACTTCTCAGGTTACGATGGCCCAGAATAAGTCCATCGTGGGAACTTTAATAGACTCTGAGACCAAAGAATCTGTCTCTGGAGCCATTGTTTCCATAGGCGATAACAAAGTATACTCCGATATAGATGGAAAATTCTCGTTGCCAGCCGTGGAAGGTCAAAACATGATGAAAGTCACATATATTGGCTATAAGCCAATGACCATCGATGTCACTAATGAACGGAATCTTGGAATTCTGGAAATGAAGATGGGTAGCAAGGTCTTACCAGATGCTATTATAACTTCTCAATTAGCAGTTCCAAGAAAGACTCCGGTTTCTGTTAGTAATGTTCTGGCCTCACAGATAGAAGAGCGACTTGGCAATGATGAATTTGTTGAAGCATTGAAATATGCACCGGGAGTTCATCCAAATAGAGTTGGCGGAAGCTGGGCAGACTCAGAGATTTTTGTTCGAGGCTTTGACAATTCTAATGTTGCGACTTTGATCAATGGCATTCCTGTAAATGACATGGAGAACGGAACGGTGTATTGGTCTAACTGGGCAAGTCTTAGTGAGGTCACTTCAGTCATGCAGGTTCAAAGAGGTATTGGTGCCACCAAACTCAGTGCTCCTTCTGTAGGAGGTACAATCAACATAATAACAAAGGGCTTGGAAGCAAAAAAAGGTGGTAGTGTTTCTCAATCTTTTGGAAATGATGGCTATCAAAGAACTTCTTTTAGTCTAAGTACCGGCCTGATGGACAACGGTTGGGCAATAAATGTCTTGGGCAGCTACTCTCATGGAGATGGCTATGCGCAAGGTACTGATTTTAAGGTCTTCAACTATTTCGCAAACATTTCTAAACTGTTTAATGCCAATCATGAGTTGAACTTTACCATTTTTGGTGCACCGCAGCAACATTACTCACGTTCAAATGCATTGACTAAAGCTGATTGGGGAATGGTGCGTACCAAGTATAGCCAGGATAAAGATTGGAGAAGATATAATCCTGACTATGGTTTCAATAGTACAGGTCAGCGTAAGACAGCTGACTACAATAAGTACCACATGCCGTTTATGACACTAAAGCATCTATGGAAAGTGAACGAGAAATCGAACTTGACAACAACTGTATATGCAGCTTTTGGTAGCGGAGGTGGTTATAATGGAAAAGCCAATGAAACCACTTATTCTGAATATGACTGGTATGGCTCTGACTATGGAAAGTTAAATATGAAATTTAGGGCGGCAGATGGTACGTTTGATTATTCCAAGATTGAAGCAATCAATAAAGCGTCTGATAATGGCTCGGAGTTGATAATGTCAAGAATTCGTGGCAAACAGAATTGGTACGGTTTGCTATCGACGTTTTCAAGTCAGGCTTTTGGGTGCATTGACTGGTTTGCCGGTATTGATTCCCGTTATTACAAGAATCAGCATACAAATGAGATTGTTGACCTCTTCGGCGGTGAGTATTATATTGACCCATGTCGTAGCGAGGTCAGTATCACCAATAATGCCCTGGCCACTGATGAATGGAAAAGTCAGCATCTTGGCGTAGGTGATGTCGTTTACCGTGACTATGATAGTTTCATCCTTCAGAATGGTATATTTGCTCAGGCAGAGTACAACAAGAATAATATCAACACTTTCATTTCCGGCTCTATCAACCTGACTGATTTTTGGAAGTATGACAGATTCTATAATACAGGCTCCAATGCAAGATCTGATACCAAGGGCTTCTGGTGCGGAAACATTAAAGCTGGTATCAATTATAATTTTGATGCCCACAACAATGCATTCTTCAATATAGGCTACAATTCGAAGGCTCCTCAGTTCAAGTCAGGTGTATTCATGTCTGCGACCTCATCGAATGTGACTAATGATAGAGTCAAGAACGAGAAATCGTTCTCTACAGAACTCGGCTATTCTTTCCATAACCGATGGCTTGTGTTCAAAGCCAACGCTTATTATACCAAATGGCTTGATAAGAGCATGACAAAGAAGGGCAAAATCACTGAGCAGTATTATATCAACATGACTGGTGTTCATTCCAAGCATATGGGATTGGAATTTGAATTGAGAGCAACACCAGTTTATTGGGTAGAAGCCGGTGCCATGTTGTCACTCGGTAACTGGAAATGGGACAGCGACAATGTGAAGGGCTATGCTTATACACTCAGCGGACAGGCTGTAACCCCTGATGGAGGAATAACCACCCCGGGTGCTGCAGACCATGCCTATGCAACGATTAACATGAAAGGCATTCATATAGGTGGCTCGGCACAGACGACCGCCGCGATTGATGTCACCTTCAAACCATTTACAGGATTCCGAATTGGCGGCGGTTTTACCCATTACTCTCGTAATTATGCTTACTACTCGTTATCTGGTAGCAGCTTGAAACTCGGCAAAGAAATGAATGTTGTAGAGCCTTGGAAAATTCCTTCCTACGGATGTGTTGACCTCTGGAGTTCTTACAAGTTCATGTTAGGTTCCTTACACGCGACCGTCTCTGGCCAAGTCAGCAATGTGTTTAATAACCATTATATAGAAAAAGCATGGAATCCGACCACAGCCAGCCAAAATATTGTTTCGGTTAATCCTGATGACGTATATCTGTTCTATTCCATCGGAAGAACCTGGACTGTGAAATTAAAGGTTGATTTCTAATAGACTGATATGGATTTTTTTAGACTGATCTTGCGCTTTATCCCTGAATACAAAGGACGTATCTCTGCATACGTCCTAATGAATTTTGCAGCTTCAGTTTTCAGCGTATTCAGTTTTATTGCGCTGATCCCTCTTATCCAACTTCTCTTTGGCTTGTCAGACGAGACCTTTGAATATGTTGAGACAAAGGGATTGTCTTCTTACAATGGTTTTCTTGATGCAGCCAAGAACAACATCATGTACTATTTACAAGAGCAGATAGCGGTGAATGGCAAAACTTGGGTGCTGTTTGCTATAGGCGGGTTTGTTGTACTCATGTCATTCCTGTTTAACATAGTATCGTATTTTGCTTATTGGGTGCGAATACCTATCAGAACAGGTATCTCACGTTCATTAAGGCAAGATGCATATAACAGGATAGTGAACATGCCGGTGTTGGCTTTCTCCAAAGAGAATCGTGGAGACTTCGTTTCTCGAATGACAAGTGATGTGGATGAGATTGACTTCGGCATTGGAACTACGCTTGATATGTTTATCAAAGATCCTATACAGATTATAGTGTATATTGTAACAATGGCCAGTATTTCGGCTAATCTAACCATGTATGGTATGGCGTTGTTATTGGTCATTTGTTCAATAATACTGTATTTGGGAAGGATAATGCAGCGGATTACTTTCCAAGCACAGACCAACAGGGGTAAGATTCTTTCCTTGTATGAACAAACGATAGGTGTGCTTCCAATTGTGAAATCTTATAGCACAGAACGTGATTTTTCAGATAAATTCAGCGTGCTCAATTATGAAACCCAGCGTATTTTCAACAAGCAAAACAGGTTCTATTCTCTTGCCTGGAGTTGCACGGACTTTTCTCTGGTTGCCATTATCGTATTGATACTATGTATCAGTGGAGAATTGATTCTGAAAGGCGAATCAACTATAGGCCCAGCAACTCTTATTGCATTCCTTGGCGTTTTCTATTCTCTTATTGCTCCTATGCGTGACCTTATGAAATGTACATTTGGCATTCGTAAGGCAATGGCATCTTTGGAGCGTTTGAACAGGGTACTTCGTATTGAGCAGGAATCAGATTCTGTAAAAGAAGAGTTGGTGGTTCGTCATACAGATGAGCCAGTCATTGAACTTCGAGGTGTATCGTTCCGTTACGAGAATGATGATGTCCTTAAAAAGGTATCTATCAGAGTTAAAGAAGGAGAAAAGATAGCGATACTTGGTTCTACTGGGTCAGGAAAATCCACCTTAGCTGGTTTGATGTCCTTGTTATATTCCCAGAATGAAGGAGAGTTCTTGATTGAAGGAAAGGACATAAGTAAGTATAGTATCAATTCCATCAGGAAAAACATTTCATATGTTGTTCAGGATCCTCTTCTTATACAGGACACCATCTTCTACAATATCACGTTGGGAAATAAGGATTTCACAAGAGAAAATGTCGTCAAAGCTGCTCAAAAAGCACATATTCATGATTTTATCATGAGTCTTCCCCAGCAATACGAAACAGTCATCGGGGACAGGGGAACATTGCTGTCCAGTGGCCAGAAACAATGTATAGCTCTTGCCCGGGCGTTCATCAAGGGTGCTCCAATATATATCATGGACGAGGCAACTTCTGCATTGGATCCAGAATTGGAAACTCTTGTTCTGAATGAATTGAGGGGTGGCGTAACTAAATGTACGACTATAATAATTACACATCGTGTAAGCACTTCTCTTGATGCCGACTATGTTTATGTCATAGATGACGGCAAGATTGTTGAAGAAGGAATCCCCAAGCAGCTATTCCATGAAGATGGACCATATAGAAGTCTGGCTGTTATACAAAATATCAAGCTATAATCATGTAACAGATAAAAATAGAGTATGAGGATTATACATATATCTGACTTGCATCTCACGAAGGGTGGTCGTCCTATCTGGGAAACGAATACAATGGAACATTTCAATCAGTCCATTGACATTATTCGTAGTATGCAGAATATAGATGCGATTCTTGTTACAGGGGATATTTCCGATGATGGTTCTGAGTGGACGTATCAATATGCAGACAGATCTTTCTCTATACTCGGCATACCGACGTTATGTTGTCCAGGTAATCATGACTCTCTGAAGATGATGCTTGAAGAGTATAAGCCTTCTTTTTGTCAAATATTACCTCCTTCATATAAAATAGAAGGATGGAAAATTGTAATGCTCAATTCCGTTACTCCAGCCGATGAAAGCCCAGACCAAAACAAGGCTAGAGGCTTCCTTTCAGATGAATCACTAAATTTTGTCAAAAAGGAATTGGAGGAAGGACTTCCGACAATAATAGCTCTGCATCACCCTCCCTTGGAGCCTGGTGGTTGGCTGAATAGAAGATTGCTTGAAAACAGAAATGAGTTTAATCAGATCATCAATAGCTATCCCAATGCCCGTTTAGTGATATATGGTCATATTCATTATTTCACTGAAGTTCAACAAGGTCATATCAAATATAGTTCTTCTACTTCTGTGGGATTCGCTTTTGATAAGGATTTGCCCAAGTTCCAGATTGCTGACGGCTTAGAAGGGTTTAGCCTTATTGAAATAAATGATGAGATTATTGATATTACGAATATTCAACTACATAACAAACGCTAGATATGAATAATAATAGTATTTATTTATGCTATAAACGTTCTCTGACAAGCATAATTGCTGCTTCTTTAGTCTTCGAAAGACTAAGGAACAATGGTTATTCAGTAATCTACAGTCGAAAACTCCGGGAAAACGATTTTATTAAGAAAATTGATAAGGTGTTAGAAGAAGCTGTAGATGTAATTGTCTTGCTGGATGACCATTCATTTTTGGCTCTGAATGAGGGAACGGATAGGTTTTTGGAGTCTTGGTTCTGCAGGGAACTGCTTGAATCGGCAAAGCAAAACAAACATATTACTATACTTTGTCTGAACGGTTACTTTCTCCCTGAGAAATCCACGCTTCCACAGGAAATACATTTCCTTTATGATTCGCAAATTCAAGAACTCGACATATTTAATTTGAGTGTTTCTCCAGATATTGAAGTTTTCATAGGAGGGTTAAAAGCGAAACCCGTACTAAAATATTTCCTGGAGAACAGCGTATCGTATGCTATATCTTCAGATTTCCTTATTTATTCTGACTGTGACTGTAACATATATGAATACGGATATCTTGTTGCTACTTTGGATGCGAATGTGGACAAACATCATCCGTTTAAGTATACAGTCAACAGAAGTGGCCAGCATTGCTTTTTTGTAATCAACAATGATACAGGACAGACTCAGGAATTAATTACAGATATTATTCATGGTTCTCAGAAATATATTCACATACAATGGGAACCATCCAGAACTCTTGCATCAATAAAAGAAGAAGACCTAAAAAAAGAGACCGACAGCAACATTTTGTACACTTGGGGAAAGGGGTTCTTCTTCGGCAATACAAAGCGTAAAGCAGATTATAATATGTCTCTCTTGTGTTTCTTGCGTGCAGCTGAACTTGGCAATCAAAAAGCAGTAGATTTCATACGTCGATATGACCATAGTTTGGCATCAATGTTTAAGGTTCCCAAGGATGTCGCAGAAAGGTGGTATAACAAAGCTGCTGAATATGGAAGTCCCGAAGCTTGGATGAAGATGGGTGAGATTAAGGAGTTGCAGGGTAATTTCTCTGAAGCTATATCGTGTTATGAAAAAGCCATGGAATTCGGACATGCAGAAGCTCTTTCTGCTATAGAGAGATGCAAGCAAGTAGAACAAAAAAAAACAAATTCTCAGCAAAACAAATTCATAAAGGATATCCAAACCGTTGTTCAAAATTTCAAGAGACAGGTTAACTCAGGACGTACAGGTAAATATGGCAGGGCAGTTGACTTTGCATATATTATCGATAACTTAAGAAAATTGGAGATCCTTTTGACAAGTGATGAGAACAAGAATATAGTGAATTACTTTGATAGTGATTCGTTGCAACCTAAATATAGCAACAAATTTTATGGTTTACTTGGTTATTTAGCTCAAAGAGAAGTCTTTGATATTTTGTCACACAAGGACATCCTTGATATCTGTGTTGATGATAAAGGAGAGAACAAATCGGATGTTAGTGATTTCATTCGTCGTATGGGTGGCAAGGAAAATCTTAACCCAGCTAATATTGCTAAAATGTCAGACCGCATTATAACGGGTGGAATAAAGAAAATGCTTGATAATGCACTAAAAGGAAAGTTATGATGATTATCATGCTCAATAGAATCTTTTAGGCTAATAATCAAGCTGTTAAAAGTCAACAAGGATATACCATGAGGTATGTCCTTTTTTTTATCCCACTGGGATAGTCGATCGGGATAAAATGGATGGTTGGGAGATTGCGTCAAACCTTGAAAACCTTTATTTACCTTTGCACCAGAAATAAGATTCAGGCGGTCAACGGCTCTTACCCGAACTAGCAATTCCCACAACCGAGAGCTCATAAATCTGACTACCAAGGCCAAGACAAAAAGATTGGTGTAGGGTTATTCTCAAGGAGGCTTGCTAGGCCAGGGTTACGAGAAAGATCCTACGCCTAATCTTGTTCCTGCATAGTGAAACAAAAGTAATGTATAATTAAAAAGAATAGAAGTATGGAACAATTTGTTTTGAATGGTGTTGGCAAGAAAATGAGGTCAGGTTTCCTCAAAGGACAAGTTTCTGAGAGTGCCGTTATGGCCATGTACAGAAAGAACAAGAAAGAAGCAGATTCCTTCTCGTGTTTTGGCTACCGTCAACATGAAATTGACCAGATGGCCAAGGAAACTCATAATCCTCTGCTTAAGAAGAAGCTGGAGGAAAGCCTGCTCGTGATGCAAGAAAAGAGACAGGTCTCGCTGAACCAAAATGACCTGAGTTTACAGAAACTGGAAGAATTCAAGGTAAATGGCTGCGGCGTGGGGCTCAGAAAGGTCCTGAAGCGGATGAAGAAAGAAGCAAAGAGCAGTATGGAGGCAAAGCTGGTTCTTCTCCTTCTCGAAACGGAATATGCCAACCTCTCTGCCAAGCAGCACAATGGAATGATTAAAAAGAAGATATATGAACGGAAAGCCATTCTCTTGTATCAGATGGCAGATTATTTGGAAGAACTTGGGTGGAAGTATGGAATCAATGATGCAACTGGGAAGAATGCCAGCTACCTTGTGTATGTTTATCTACCCAATGATGTACAGCTTACCTGGCATTGTAATGAATACGACATCTACGAGTATTATCCCTTCATTGATGCTCAATGGGATGGCCAGGTTTGTAAGACCCTGGACAAGATATTAGAATACATAGATGCGAACTACTATCGACACGATGTGGCTGCATGATAAGGATTCTGTTTTGCAAGTCTTGCAAATCGTTTATTCATGGTGTTGTGATGAAAGCATTGTAACTTTGCACCGTCGAAATGAGGCTATTGCCGTTATGGTGCCATCAGTTCATACAATAAAACCTCATGTTCGTACAATTGGTGAATTAAACAAAGGAGATATCGATAATAAGATAATAACTTTGCAAAAAAAGATCGAGTATATAATTAATAACAGGTAAATATTCAATATTATGAGTAACTATTCTTACAATTACATTTTGGAGTACATTCCCTCCAAATACTGTGGTCTCAGCAATAAGCAGCAAGCTGACCGTCAGGCCGTTTATGATTTCAAAGACGGTCATTGTCCATTAACTTTGAAAGAGCAGATGCTGAACAAGATTCAAGGCATCATAGGCTCGAATCCAAGCGCATGGGTTGTTTGTTTCATTCCTGCTTCAACAAAGGCAAAGCAGATGAGGAGATACGGGACTCTTTCCACTTACCTGAACAATCAGCTTGCATGTCCCGTCTATATCGACGGCATTGATGTTGCCTATGACCGTGAGTCAGGTCATACATCGGGAAAGACTGGTGACCCAACAGCCAACATGGTCTTCAACTCATCACGCTTCTCCGGGAAAAAGGTTATCCTTATTGATGATGTAAGGACAAGAGGCATTACCTTTGAGAGAACTGCTGACAAGCTTGTCGCTCATGGAGCTGCAAGCGTCTATGGAGTTTTCGTTGCCCAGACGATTCATCCTAATTTGCCAATTGACACGACCCCCAGGCATAGAGGTGGCTACTATGATGAAGTTCTCAATGATATACTTGCTGAAGAACAATACCAGGACGAGATTGCGAACGAAATCATGGAAGAAGAACTTTACCAAGAGCAGGCAGAGATGGATTTCTTATATGAAATCGGCGAATTGTACTAGTTCATAGCAGACCGCAACATTGCGACAGTTCTGGCATAATAAAAACCTAGACTGTTGTAATATTGCAAAATAGAGAGAATTAAGAATAAAAGTAGTTTCACTGTATCGTCAAACAAATAAAAAACAAAAATCATGGAGTACCGCTATCATTACACAATGGAATATTTGCCTACAAGATACGAAGCAAATAGCAGAGAGTGGGATAACCGTCACGCTGTATGGAACTTCAAGGATGGAGCTTGTAGCTCTTCTATCCTAAATGACTTGGTGGAAATCATTAACAGCATTGTCAATGGAAGGGAATGTGAGTATGTTATCTGCTTCATTCCGGCATCGACGAAGTCCAAAACCATCAATCGCTTTGCGAGGATTGCCAGTAGACTTACGGAACGTACAGGTGTCATGGCCACACTGTCTGGTATTTATAAAACATCGGATTCAGAATCGGGTCATATTTCAGGTAAGAGTTCCAACCCGACTGCTGACTTCTGTTTTGATACCAGCGTATTCAGGGGCAAAAAGGTCATTCTTGTTGATGATGTTATTACCCGTGGTCGTACTTTCGTTCAGACTGCAAACAAATTGATGGCTAACGGCGCAGCCTCAGTAGAGGGGTTGTTTGTAGCAAAGACTGTCAACCCGGATTGGAATAGTCTGGTAGCATAAAAAAGCAACATAAAGATGACTTTTTTATAGTATTTATATGAATAATGATTAAAAAGACGTGGTAAACTAAATCAAAATTCTCCTATATTGGGGAAAATCATTACCTTTGCAATATAAAAATTGATTCAATATGGCACTAAACAAAGAGCAGATTCTAACCCTAACATGTTTAAAAGAGGTTGGAGTGAAGGGAGTGGGTCCTCAAAAGATATTCTCGATAGCACGGACTATTGAGGATAAGGGTCTCGACATAAAGACATTTGACGATCTTGCTGCGGTTATGAGCAGCATGAAAGAGAAGGCTATCCATAGCGTAACCCTCTCTGATTTGAGCAATGCTAATCATTGTGCTCTCAGAATAATTGAAGCAAGTGAAGCCTGTAAAATCGGTTACGTAGGGTTCTTTGATGATGAATTTCCAGCAATTCTCCGTCAAGCAATCAATGAAGATGGGAAACTGGATCCCCCATTGATACTTTGGTACAGAGGTGATTTCTCAATTACTTCACTTCCAGGTCTTGCTGTTATCGGAACTCGTGAAGCTACCCTGGAAGGAGTGGCTGGTGGTGAGTTCTTATCAGGCCAGTTTGCGAAAAGAGGCTTCAATATCGTATCAGGTTTAGCTGTCGGTTGTGACACTTGCGGTCATAAAGGTGCCTTGAAAGTCGGTGGTAAGACAACAGCTATTCTTGCAAACGGCTTAGACCATGATTCAATTTACCCACCAGAGAACCAAGACCTGGCTGAAGAAATTGTCGAGAATGGTGGTCTTCTCCTGTCTGAATACCGTATAGGGAGCACAGTCAACCGCTATAATCTGGTAGCAAGAGATAGATTACAGGCAGGACTTTCCTTGGCGACACTTGTTGTCCAGACTGGGGAGAAAGGTGGAACAATGCATGCCGCAACAACGACTTTGAAAGCCAGCAAGCCTTTATTTGCCATGCTCTATAAAGACCCAGGGACAAATAATCATGAGAAATGTCTTGGAAATGCCTTGCTCGTGAAGCAAGGAGGTAAGTACATTTCTGGTAGCGATAATCTAGATGAAATAAGTGATTTTATTAAAAACTACAAACCAATTAAGACAGACCTTTTTGGTTAATACTGCTATGAGAAAGAACATCATATTTGACTTGGATTTGACGTTGGTTGACACCACATTGGCGGAGCCATATAGAAGCAAACGTGATTGGAACGGTGCGTATTCCGTTCTACCTCAATGTAAGGTCTATGAAGGACTGGACGAAATTTTTGATGTTATCAGGAAGTTCGGGATTAACACATGCATAGTTAGCACATCCCCTCGTCCGTATGTGGAAAAGGTCGTTCAGCAGTTCAATCTTCCTATCAATCATATTGTCGCATATCACGATGCAAAACCTATAAAACCTCATCCTGCCCCAATGCTCAAAGCTCTTGAATTATTAGGATGTGATGCCAAACGCGCAATCTCCTTTGGTGATCGTGTCATAGATATACAGTCATCAAATGCTGCAGGAATTGAAAGCGTTGCATGTTTTTGGGGAACAAAAGAGAGGGCTGAACTTGTAAATTCCGGCTACTCACATGCCATAATAACGCCAAATGAGATACTGACACTAATCAGATAAATATGGGACTGTTAGATGCAATTAAAGGATTTTTGAATCCTGAGATTATTTCCCGTTATGAAGAGATTGTGTCTTCACATTCTGAGGCATATCGTCGGTGGAGAGGAAGGCAGCACTATACTTCTTTGTCTTCTTCTGTAAATACATCTCCAACGTACAATGATAAATACTATATTGCTACTCATAGAGATGAGATTTTACAGGTAGAGAAAGAAATAGCCGAGGAAAAGGCATTTCAAAAACGAAAAGATGAAGTCATAAAGGCTGCATCTCAATATCCACATGCATTTCATGCATTAGTGAAAAAACTTTCCATTCCATCCATTCCTGATGTTAATGCGATACTACCTGGTGTCCGTATTAGTAAATACAGAGCCAAAGCAATTAATCCCTCTTCTTCTAATTCACTAAACTTTAGTTCAGTTTCATCTATACTTTCCCGAAATAAATATGGAAGTTCACGAACAATAAAATCGTTGGAGAAAGATGAGTATGAGAAGCTATATCGTAATCTTAGTGGTCTTAAACAAGAAGAAGAAAGAATCAGCAAAGAATTGGCAAAAGAAGATCTCATAATCAAATTTGAAGATGAGATATTAGATAATAGCCGTCGTGCTAAATACTATAAAGCATTCTTTGAGTCCGTTAATACTATGACGGATGAAAAGTCGTATTGTGCTACCCACATTAACGATTTAGACAGATTTATTGATTCTGTTATTGAAAAGGAATATAACGAAATATCCGAAAAATATCCCAAAGGTCTCGAATATTATAGAAAGAACTATTCATTCAGGGCTTCGAAAGAGAATGTCATAGAAAAGAAAGCCAGAATAGCAAAACTTGATAAAGCCGTTACAAGATATGAAGAGCTAAAGAAGAAATATCCTGTAGGTCTTCCGGCTTTTGAACAATATCATTCCTATGATGACGGAAAGAATAGTGCAAGCTATACAATTGAGGAGGTTGTTGAATTTGAAGATCAAATTGAGAAATTTGAAAAAAGCGCAAAAGATGCATCCTTCTACAAAAACTGGGAAACCACACAAAAAGACTTTAGTTCCGTATGTAGAGATTTAAGAGATAGTGAATTATCTGGATGGGGGTGTTATAAATACAATATACCATTCACTAAAATTCAGGTTAATGGAGACGAAGTTGACGGAAATTTCCAAGTCTGGCAGATGTTTTGTGATGCTTATAGTGAAAGTGATGATGTTGATCTTTCAAATTTTCCGTCATACGCCCAAAACAAGGATGACATTCCAAAGTTATTAAGCCGTGGTTCATATTACAAAGAGAGAGTATATGATAAAATATTATCGTTTATAGATAAACTAAAAGAAAAGTATACTGAAAAAAATGAAATCTGCGTCATTTTTGCCAATAGTGGCGAGGAAGATTCTGAGCAATTAAACAACTTTCATTTTAAATATCTAAAAGAAAAACTTGATGAGCGTGGTGTTGGTTATGCTCCTTTACGTGCATTTCCTCGTACAGTAGAAGATCAGGTTAGATATGTTGTAATAGAACTAATATCTACAAACGAAAGACTGAAATCTAATTGTGCGACACTCATTAATATCAAGCAGGGATGTCACAAGGATTGTATAAAAAAGAATAGGTACGAATGCTTCTCTAATATTGTATATATTTCGCTTACAAAAGGCTATGATAAAGCCGAAATGGAAGCATTGAACAAAAGGAAGATTGAAGAAATCGAGAGAAAGCGTAAAGAAGAAGAGAAGAAAAAGCAAGAAGAGCAAGAAAGGCAGAATACAATACAAAAGGCAAAACAAATTGCCAATAATTATAGAGATGCCTTTTCTAAGTTTTTCTCTGGCTATTCAACTTATTCTTTGGATTACAGACAAGCTGTTGAGATAGTTAATTCTGAATTAAAATTACGTAAATATCATGAATTTAACTCCCGCGTCAAGAATGCTGTTTCTGGATGGGAGGATCTTCATGGCATACCTTATTATTTCTTTTATTACTATTATCCGACACGTTTCACCGACATAACGGTAGAATCAAGAAGAGTCAGAAATTTGATATACAATTTTAAAGATGGAATAGTCAATTCAGATGTAATTGATATAATGAAGAGGAAATTGACATCTACATTTTCATCGGAAGATTTGTCCGAAATGACCTTAGTATGTATTCCGGCTTCTACTATAAAGGATAATGAAGATCGATATTCTTCTTTCTCTGAAAGACTATGTAATGCTCTCGGAATGAGAAATGCCTTTAGTCATATAACAATAACTAAAGAAAAGACTCAATCTCATCTTGGAGGTACCGATGCTGCTGAATATAGTTTTGACCAGAGTTTCTTTAATGATGCAAAGATTATCTTATTTGATGATGTAGTTACGCGAGGTCGTTCTATGTCTCAATTCAAGACAATACTTGAAAGGTTTGGTGCCAGAGTCATATGCGCTCTTTCAATTGGCAGAACTTATAGTGATTATCATGGGGATATAAGATATCCACATCCTTGGACAGGTACTTTATAATGAAATAGTGTTATGGAATATGCGGATTCTAAAATAGTGAATGACTTTTTCATAAAGAATCAAGATTTCACTAAGCCTGACGATTTGGGGAGATATCCTGTTGCTGTAGTCGTGGGAGATTATATATACATGTCATGTTTAATTAAGACTCAGACAACAATAGACTATGATGTAATCTATGAGCCTGACCTAGAAGACAACTTGCTAAAATCTAAAAGTCAAGCTTTTGAGGAGGATGACTATTGGAGTGCATATAATAAAGGTTTTTTTGCCCATAAAACAGATAAACCTTACTTTGTGACTTATTGTGAAGAAAATGAAAATCCAGACATTACTCACATTGGAACAGGAACAGTTCTTGTAATATTAAACAAGGACACATCATCTGTTTGTAAAGTTTTCTATTTTAAAGACACATACAATTTACCTGCTAATCTTCACATTTTAGATGTTGTTGAAGGTAAGGTAATTGTGAGATACGTAGAGTATAACTATGTGTTTGAAAAAGAAGAATTTACATTCCTAACATTTGTCGATTCCTATAAATATCTCAAATTGGATTATTTATGGATTGCATACCCGTTTTATGGGTATGATGCATCCTGCAATTGGCATTTAATCAATTTCAGAGATAGTATAGAACAGCCCATTTATGCATTGACTGAACTATTAGAAGAACATCCGTCAATTCAAGATTATTCTAAATGTTGGTATGATTTTGAAAAGTGTATATTTGTTTTTGAAAATGAAAATGAAAGAATAACAATGGATTTTCAGGCTCTATTGGTTAAAAAGGATGATATTGCAAATATTCAATATAAGAATATAGGAACAAAATATGGGATGTGTCAATATCTGAAACAAAATATCGAGCCGGATTATATACCAAGAAATAAATGTGGCGTTTAGTTTAATCTAATGACATTTGCACTTAATATGCCTCAAATCATAGTGCAGTGAGGCAGACTGACGTTCTACAATATAATAAGGATAGGATATGGCATACAACGCAAAGAAACGCAACACCCCGGTTGTGACATTGATAAAAAACTATATTAACAAGAAAAGTGGTAAGGTAGCCGAATCCCGTGAAGAGATTCAGCGCCGTTTCGACTATTTGGACTGGAAGGAACAGAAGAAAATAATACGCGCTTTTCTTGATTCAGGAAAAACTGATAGACAGTGGGCATATTCAAAGGTAATTGATTATTGGGATAAATCATTCGAACCTCAGATTAAGAAACTATGGGAGCAACACCATGAAGAAAAATGTTCCTGGGCCGTCATCCGTCATTTCCCAATAGAGTATCTAAACCAAAACATTGATATATTTACCGGGAATAGAGACTACTACTTCATTTGTTTAAGATTAGCAGAGGACAAGGATTTCGTGATAGATAGAGAAAAACTATCAAAAACAGACTATCTCGCTGTTTTATATCATACAAGAAGGGATATAGAAACAGCAGATGCAGAGAATCTTCTATATGAGATTGTTCATGACATCTGTTTGGATTGCGACCCACTATTTGCATTAGACAGATTTGCAGATAGTAGCAAAGGTAATATCATCAGTCCAAAGAGCTTTCAAAGTGTTAGTTTGGCTCTGTATTATCTTCGAAAGATGGGGCACGTTCATCTTACTTGGTTGTTTGATGAATGGAATGAAAAAGTCTTAAAGGCTATTTTTGATAGCACTGATTTTAAGGAAGTGTCTGTGTATGAAATATCAGACTCTGAATACAGGTTTCGTATGATAAAGATTGCCAGAAAATACGCTTACCTGTCTTTGGATGACAAATATAAAAAAGACACAGATCCAAGCATTGAAGAAATGCTAAAGCCCAAGGAATGGTATTCAATTGTCCAGGACGAAGAATGGGAAAGAATAAAGGCTCGACAACAGACAAAGGAAAAAGAAGATTCTATGGATTCAGAGCCAGTCGATCCTGCAGTTCTGAAAGAAATGGTAGCAAAGAATCCTGCGTTGGAAAAATTAGTTGGAAGTCTGGGACTTGATATAAACAATGAAAGTGAAGTACCATTTTGAAGCCCCAATAATGAAAGAAGTACAGATGACTGCAACATTTGTTAAAGACAAGAAGTTGCAGAATCTCTATGAGCAATCTTTTCCTGAAGACGAACAAATTCCTTGGGATGACTTGATGCGCCTGATTGAGGATATGCCGTTGGACTTCACAGCATACTACGATGGAGAAACCTTCATAGGCTTCACCATCGTCTATCCGCGTAAGTCAGTCAACTGGTTCTGGTACTTTGCCGTGTGCGAAGAGTTACGGGGCAAAGGCTATGGTCAGCAGATACTGACTCAGCTGATTGAAAAGTATAAGGGTCAGACTTGTGTCCTGGACATGGAAAGTCCTACGCAAGTCTGTGAGAACATTGAGCAACGCCGTCGTCGCCATGCTTTCTATCTGCGTAACGGGTTTAGGGACACAAATGTCTATCGCACCTACAACGACATCACCATGACAATAATGATGAAGGGTGAAGGCGCGTTCAGCATCACCACCGAATGGCCGGAGATACCTTCAGAACGACTGTTGCCCATAGAGCAAAGCGGGTGGATAACCAATGACCTGTATATCATTGCCCGCATCCCGCAAGTGCATCCGATGCCCAAAGGCAATCAACACCTCTTTGTTGAAACGGCAGACGGAGAATACATCCCTGACGACTTCCGTCATGAACTGGCCCTCTATACCAACGGATTGCTGTTTACGGGCTGTGCCCACAGCGGACTGGAGAATATTCTTGCGGCCACGCCTTTTCCAGTGAATGAGGTTGTTGGAGGTTTCCATCTCCTCGACGGTCATGAGTCGGAGGATGAACTCGGCGAACTCGCCTACAGACTGACAGACTCCTATCCGCAGACGCACTTCCATACCAGCCACTGTACAGGTGATGCCGTGTTTTCAACGTTGAAGGATGTCATGGCCGAACGGCTTCAAGCCTTCTCTTGCGGAACAAAGATCGAAATAGAAATCTAATCAGATATGAAGAGAATATTATTTATTGAA
>OCTW011547380.1_pt1 | contig 17266 bp, 11 predicted proteins | sample 1539671 | NCBI WGS metagenome assembly OCTW01 (sample SAMN02144230, study PRJEB22623) | gut metagenome | biome: sheep rumen | host: Ovis aries | place: New Zealand
GACATGCGCGGTGCGAGGATGAATTTTTGCGAAGCGGAGCTTGCCCCGCGAGAGCAAAAATTCTTTCCTTGCGCCTTTGCCGCCCGGGAGTCCCGAAGGGACGAGAGGCAAAGGCGTAGGGGGATTCCGTAAGGGGGACAAAGTCCCCCTTGCGGAGCTTTCAGTCTCCATTCTGCGGCTCTGCCGGCCGCAGGTGGCGGATGTTCATCACCTGGTCGATCAGGCCCATGATGACGAACAGGAACTGGGCCAGCAGCAGCAGGATGACGGTGAACACGCACCGCCCGCCCAGGCTCCTGCCGGATTTTTTCTGGACAAAATCCATCACGGCCACGCCCTGAAGCTCATACACACTCAGAAACAGGGCGGCCAGGATGCCGCCGACGGTCCGCTCCGCCACACTGGTGCCCAGCGTCCTCATCATCAGGCCGATGGCCGGGACGGCCAGCAGCAGGCCCCAGCCGTGGGGCAGATACCAGGTAGAAAAGGACGGCATCTGAAAGTCCGGATAATCCAAGGGCTGGTCCTTTTCCTGCTGGGCCATGCGTTGAAGGAAGTTTTCGTAGCTCTCCAGCTCCAGCCTGGCGGAGGCATCCCCCTGCCGGACGGCCTCCCGCTGGCGGGTGACGGCGTCCATCAGCTGCTTTTGCCGGATGGCCCCGTAGCGCTTTTTCTGCTGGAAGCGTTTGCCCAGGTACACGATCAGCCCAAAGCCGCCAAAGAAACACCATATCGAATAGCTCACGGCCATCGAGGGAGCCTGGCTGAAGGCATCCGCCAGGGTGCTGACCAGGGAATTGGTCAGCTCCTGCCTGCCCAGGGCGGACAGACCGCCCAGCAGGCCCTGGGCCTGAAGCAGGAGGGAAGAATCCAGGGTGATCAGTCCATTTTGATAGAAGGAAATCAACAGCTGGTCCCCGTAGCCCGACCGGGTCATCAGGGAAACGACCCGCCGGGCCAGCGTCAGGTACATACTGCCGCCCGATATCCGCTGCAGGATCAGCAGGCAGGAAAAAACGCTGAGCAGGTACACGCCGCACATAAGGCCCGCGGCCTTAAAAAACGGCGGCTGCCGGACGATTGAAATAGCGAACACGGCAGTAAACGGCACCAGATACAGCCCCATCAGCAGGGCCGCCTGATACCCAAGGGACAGGAGCGGCTGCGCCAGATACGCCAGCAGCCCCATCACCAGCGGCAGCAGACCGCCCCACAGGCCGGCGGCCATCAGCATGGGCGGGCCAAAGAGGATGATCATCCACATGCCGCTCAGTCCCGAGAGCACCGAGGATGTAAAAAGCAGTGCCGGCAGCGCCATCAGCACCGTCAGCCAGATCGCCGCCTTCAGCGAGCGGATCATCGGAAAAGAACGCAGATCGAACACCCCCAGTGCAAGCAAGGTAGGAGGTAGGAGGGAGAAGGGAGGAGGTTTTTGGTCAAGAGTGGAGAGTGGAGAGTGAAGAGTTAGGAGTGAGGAGTGAGGAGTGGAAATTGGGGTTATCTATGGATGCTCGGGCAGTGTAAAGATTTCTGAAAGAACCCGGTGAATGGGCCGGATAATGGGTTCCGGGGCCGGAAAGGTTCATTAGAGTATTATACCGTTTTTTTGCCCATTTTGCAACGCCGAAGATTCCGTCCGCGGCGCGGCCCTGCGGCCGTCAGCGCTCCGGCCGCTTTTCACTCCTCACTCCTCACTCCTCACTCCTCACTTCTCACTCTGACTACAAACCTTAGCGAGCGTCAGCGAGCGCTACCTCCTACTTCCTACCTCCTACCTGATTTCGCCCTCAATCGTTAAATACCAAGAGTTGCCTCTGTTTGGCCCACTTCTCGGCGTAGCTGCCCTTGGGGGCGATTACGCAGACCAGGGCGTCGCAGCCGGTGAAGGCGGTTTCGTCGATGTCCCGGACCGTGTCGGGCAGGAAGAGGCAGATAAGGTTCCGGCAGTCGGCAAAGGCGTACGCCCCGATGTCCCGGCAGCCGGCGGGAATGGTGACAGCCTCAAAGGACGCCCCGGTGAAGGAATGGCTCCGGACGGATTTGGTAATGGAGGGCAGGGTCAGCTCGTTTTCCGCCTCGAAGGGCAGCACGACCACCCTGACCGAACGGGCGACCCCGTTCCAGGAGGTGACGTTCAGGTAGGTCTCCCCCGGCGCGCGGCCGATCAGGATGCCCTCCTCGTCGATCAGCAGCACCTCCGGCTCGTCCGCGGCGGAGGTAAACTCCGGCCAGGCGTTTTCCGGCATCAGGTCCGTGACGGGGAGCTCCAGGGCATGATACTGCATGAGGATCAGGCTGTCGGGCAGGGCAAAATCCTCCACGGCCTGACGGACGCGGAAGGTGACGGAGGCTTCCGCCGTACCCGCCGAGGCGGTGACCACGGCGTCCCCGTTGCCCACCAGGGAAACGAGGCCATCCTCACTCACCCAGGCGACGCTCTCGTCGGAGCTTACATAGGTCAAAAGGGCCGGGTCGGCCGGCTCATCGCCGCTGTGGGCAGAGACCTCCAGGCGCACCTGGGTCCCCAGGCCCAGCATGTCCGACACGGGGGCGATGTCGATGGCCGTCACCCTGCCGAAGACGCGCACGGTCTTTTCCGCGGTGGTGCCGTCCCAGTTCCGGGCGGTCACCGTCACTTCCCCGGCGCGCAGCGGCCGAAGCATGCTGCCGTCCAGCGCGGCGATCCTGGGGTCCGACACCTCCCAGGTGACGGAGAGCCCGGCGTTTTCCGGGACGGGACTTGCCAGCGACAGCTGCGCGGGGGTCTGCCCCACCGCGATCACGTCCGGCCCCTGAACGGTAAAGCGCTCTGCCGGCACCGCGCAGGTCAGCGTCACCGAATCGCTGACGCCGTTTTCCGCGCTGGCCGTGATCACCGCGCTCCCGCTCTGCAGGAAGGAGACTGTTCCGCCCTGGTCCACGCTGATCAGCTCGGGATGGCTGGAGGTAAAGACGACCTCCCGGTTTTCCTGGGTGCGCAGCTGGTCCCTGACCTCGCAGGTCAGGGGCAGGACGCCGCCCACGGCATACACGGGCGCTTCCACCTTCCGGAAGGCGACGGACTGCACCTGGGGCACATAGACCCGCAGCTTCATCTGCGCGCTGGCCCCGTTCCAGGAAGAGGCGGTCAGGATGAACTCTCCCTCCGTCCCCGGTTTGGTCCGGAGCGTGTCGTCTTCCAGGATCAGGGCGTCCGGGTCGCTCACGGACCAGAACAGGAAGGGCTCTGCGTCCTGGGGCTCCCAGGCGGCGCTCAGGGGCAGGGCTTCGCCCGCGGTCAGGATCACTTCCTTGGGCAGGGTCACGGACTGGACGGGCACACGGACCCAAACCGTCAGCGCCCCCTCCGTTTCCTGGCCGTCCAGGAAGGCCTTGACATGGACTTCGCCGGGCTGGCCCGCTGTCAGCACATTGCCCTCCAGCCGGGCGTCCCCCGTCACTTCGTATTCGATCTGATGGGCGGTCTGGCGGAAGGAGGGCTCCACCCGGAAGCACTCTTCCAGGTTCAGCTGGCCCTCCACGGCCAGGACAGCCTCCGCCCGAAGCAGCACCAGCCTGTCCGGTATGGCGGCGTCATAGACGCTGAGTCCGTTTTCCTCCGCCCACTTGGCGGCATAGGCCCCCTCCGGGGCATAGACGGCCTCCAGGGAGGCGGGAAAGGCGTTCTCCCCGATGGCCTCCACCGAAGAAGGCAGAATCATCCAGCGCAGGGACCCGCAGTCCGCGAAGGCCCCGGCTCCGATTTCCCGGACGGTGTCCGGCAGCTCGACAGCGCCGGAGAAACGCGCTCCGCGGAAGGCATTGGGACCAATGGCGGTCACGCCCGGAGCGATCGTCAGGGCGGACGCCTTAGCCAGCACCTTTTTCCAGGGGGCGGCGTCCCCAAAGTCGGGGATGGGGCCGTTTCCGCCCACGGTCAGCATGCCGTCCCGGGAGAGGGACCAATAGGCCCCCTCGGTCCAGTCCTCCAGCACGGTAAAATCATAGACCCCCGCCAGGCGCTCGGGGGAAACCCCCGCCATGTCCTGGCCCACCGGGTCCTTGACCCCGGCATGGAAGGTCACCCTGCCGTCCTCCGGCAGGTAGGCTGTCACAAAGTTGTAGCTGATGCCTGTGACGCCCTGCTCCAGCACGATTTCCTTGAACATGCCCCGGTAGGTATACCAGCCGCCGGTGGCGGTCACGGCCCCGGAGCCGCTGAAGACCAGCCGCTGGCCGTCGTCGATGGACCAGCTCAGCAGACGATCCGGGCTGCCGCCGCTGACGGACGCCCAGGTCAGAAAGCCGCCGTAATTGCCCTGCCGGCCTTCCCAGGAAGGCCCGTCAAAGCAGGTGACGTCCGCCCGCACCAGGCCGAAAGCCCCCTGGCCGATGGCCGGGGCCCGCCCCAAGAAGCTGATCTCCGACAGGGAAGAACAGCCCTGGAAGGCATTTGTCCCGATCAGCGCCACGGAATCGGAGATCACCGCGCTCTTCAGGGAATCGCACAGCCGGAAGGCCTCTTCCCCGATGATCTCGGTGCCGGTGGGAATGCGGATTTCCTGCAGCTGCCGGCAGCCCAGAAACATCCGGTCCGAAATGAAGGGAAAGCCTTCTTCCAGCGTCACGGCGGCCAGGGAGGTGCAGCCGCTGAACAAGTCTGTCCCGACCGCCTCTGTGCCGCCGCCCAGGCGCACTTCCGTCAGCGAAACGCAGCCTGAAAAAGCCCCGGGCATCAGGCGGGACGATCCGATGAGCAGAGCCCCCGTATCCGTCAGAGCAGAGCAGCCGGAAAAGGCATACGCCCCCACCTCGCTGATACCTGCTCCAAAACGGGCTGCATGCAGATTTTCACACTGATAAAATGCATAGCTGCCGATGGGGCCGATATATCCTTCCGCCGCTTCCACGGTCAGCTCGTTCGGGCAGCGGTAAAAGGCGTAATCGCTCACCGGGGCCGCGTCGGCGGCCAGGCGCAGGACAGCCAGCGAAGCTTCCCCGTCGTACAAAACGGCCTTGCCGCCGGCGGCCATGGGGTTCGCCTCCGCGTTTTCAAAGCGGATGCCCGCCCATTCGGCGGCGTCGTTCACCTTTTGAAAAACGATCTTTTCCACCTGGGCGCAGCCGCCGAAGGCGGTCTCCCCGGCGCGGTGCAGAGTCCCCGGCAGACGGAGAGTACGCAGCGCTCCGTCCATATAAAAGGCGTAGGGGCCGATTTCTTCGAGGCTTTCCCCAAGGTCCGCCTCTTCCAGCCGCCAGCAGCCGGAAAAGGCCTGGGCGCCAACTGAAACGACCGTGGCCGGCAGATGAAGCTCGGTCAGGCCCGTGCGGCGGAAGGCGGCCTCCCCGATCCGGGTCAGCCCCTGGGGCAGGGAAACGCTTTCCAGGTTCAAAAAGCCGTCGAAGGCATGATCCCCCACGGCGGTGATCCCCTCGCCGATGGTCACGCTCCGGACGCTGGCGCGGAAGGCGTGCCAGGGGGCCTCGTACCAGAAGTCCTGCCCGCCCTGGCCGTCTTCCTCACGACGAAGGGCGGCCGCGGGGATTTCGCCAACGCCGGACAGCCGGAGCTCTCCTTCTCCGGAGACGCTCCAGGAAAGGCCCGAGGACGCCCCGGCGGGGGCGGCATTTTCCGCCGCAGCGGACGCCGCCGCCAGGGTGAAAAGCAGCGCCAGGAGCATCAGACGCGCCCGCCATGTTCTTTTGTTCATTCCGCATTTCCTCCAAAGGCAGCGTCCAGCAGCGGCAGACGGCTGCGCAGATACGCAGCGATCCAGGCCCGCTCTTCCTGATCGGAAAAATCCCCGGGGTTCAGCTGGGCGTTCAGGGCATAGGCCGCGGCGGGAATCCGCCCCATCTGTCCATCCAGGACGGACAGGATATGTTCTTCCGTAAGCAGGGTCTGACGAAGCGCCTGGTAGCGCTCCGACACCCGTTTTTCAAAGACGTTGAGCAGGCGCTCAAAGAGGGAATGTTCCATCCCCGCCTGCCAGTGTTTTCCATCGTTCGTCCGCTTCGGCAGGCTGTCAGAGGCGTCCCGGAAGGACTGTCCCCCTTTTTCCGCGCCGAAGGCGCTTTCCGCCCCCAGGAGGGCGGGAATCAGCTGCTCCCCGTAATAGAGCAGGGCCGTGCCCTCCATGTCCGTCAGGCCCAGGGCATAGGTCAGAATCATCAAATCAATCGCTGCGTCCACGTCCAGATAGCGGGACAGGGTATGCGAAAGCGTCGCGTCGTCGCTGCTTTCCAGGATATGGATCAGCTGGTTCAGGCGGCTCAAGACCGGCTGGCCGCTGCCCGTACCCTTCCAAAGGACGGACCAGCCGCTGTCCTCTCCGTCCGAAGAAGGACTGAACCTGGTCCCCGCTCCCCGGCCGTCCGACACCGCCACCGCGGCGTTTTCGTCCCGGTACATGCCGAACAGGGAGCCGTCCAGCCGCGGGCTCCATAGGTAAATTCCCGAAAAGGACCCGCTCAGCCACAGGATCAAGGGAAAGCCGTCTGTCCCGCCCAGGAAGGGGAGCATCCGGAGCCTTTCCGGCAGATGGGCGCGGGAGGCAGCCGTTTCCCGCCACAGGGCGGCCACCGTCATCGCCCGGACGGAGGCCGGGTCAGCCCCGCAGGCCGTCAGGGTATAGCAGTCGTCCGCCGGCCAGCCCGGAAACACGTGGTCCAGCGGCATTGACCCGTCGTCGTCCGACAGCAGCCGGAGCGACAGGGAGAGGACCGACTGTCCGTCCTCCGCGATATCCGCAGAAAGGACCTGGGCAGGGCAGGAAACATCCCCGGCGCTGCCCGAAAGCTCCACCCATAAGGCCCCGCTGTCCTCGTCCATGGACAGAAGCAGGCGCGGAAGGCCCTCTTCCCGGACGTTCACAACTTCCTCCGTCCCGCAGACCTGGCAGACATGGGAGCCTTTTCCGGTCCTGACATCAAACGTCCAGGGACCGAAGGAATGGCCGGGGGCCGGAGCGTTCCGCCGAGCCGTCACCGTTCCGTCCGGATGGCGCATCAGGGCGTACCCGTCCTGCGTACAGGTGGGAACGATGATCTCCTCCGCCGCGGCCGGAGCCGCCGGGCAGATCACCGCCGCCAGCAGAAGCAGGGCCAGGATGCGTTTCCAGACAAGGGACTTTTTCATTCAGGCAATCCTCTTTTCATTCGTCTTACTTCGTTCATTATATGCCGGATCGGTTGAAAAAGCAACCGCCAGCATCCTCTTATAAAAATCGGCAAATCCAGGATCGTTTCCCGGATTTGCCGACAGCGGTGATTTTCCCTGAAAAAACAGGGCAAAAACCAGCGAAAAAACTCAGGGCTCGATGCGGTTCGGGCCGCGGAAGAGGAATTCGACCTCCTTGATGGACAGGCCCAGCAGCAGCATGGTCAGCCGGTCCACGCCCAGGCCGAAGCCACCGTGGGGCGGGCAGCCGTAGCGGAAGAAGTCCATGTAGAACTGGACGTCCTTGCCCAGGCCCTTTTCATCCGCCTGCCTGCGCAGGGGCTCGTAGCGGTGCTCGCGTTGGGCGCCGGTGGTAATCTCGGTGCCGCGCCAGATCAGGTCGTAGCCCAGGGGGTTGCCATTTTCATCCCGCATGTGATAGAAGGCGCGCTTTTCCGGGCCATAGTCCGTCACGAACAGGAACTCGTGGCCGAACTTGTCCATCGAGAGCTTGGCGCACAGGTGCTCTGCATCGGTGGTCAGGTCGTTCTTCTCGCTGTCGTCGACGGTGTAGCCGTAGCGCTCCTCGAGCTCCTTGTACACGTCGCACAGTTTCATTTCCGGGAAGGGCAAGGTGGGCACGACCACGTCCATGCCGTACAGTTCCTTGATCTTATCGCCGCACTTTTCCTTGACGGCGGCCAGGGCAGCCTGCAGAAGCTCGGCCTCCACGGCCATGACGTCCCGGAAGGAGTCGATGTAGCTCATTTCCAGGTCGAAGCCGGTAAACTCGGTGGCGTGCTTGTTGGTGAAGGACTTTTCCGCCCGGAAGACGGGGCCCACCTCGAAGATCCGGTCAAAGCCGGCGGCCATCGCCATCTGCTTATAGAACTGGGGGCTCTGAGACAGGTAGCCCTTGCGGTCGAAATATTTGAGCTCAAACACCTCGCTGCCGGATTCGCTGGCCGCGCCGATGAGCTTGGGGGTATGGATTTCGATGAAACCCTTGTTCAGCAGGTACTGCCGCATCGCGGCCACCAGCACCGTCTGCGCCTGATAGATCAGGAAGTTCTTGTCGCTGCGAAGGTCGATCCAGCGGTAATCGAGACGGGAGTCGATGGCCGCGTCCTTGGAGATCGGCAGGGGCTCCGCGATGGATTCGATACGGATGCTCTCAGGGAGCATTTCCTTGCCGCCCATCTTGACGTAGGAGTTTTCCACCACCATGCCTTCGGCCGTAATGACGGATTCCACCGTCAGCTTATCCACCTGGGCGGCGACCTCGGGATACTTTTCCTTTTCCACCGTCAGCTGGATGCGGCCGGTATGATCCCGCAGCACCAGGAAGGCCATCGTCCGCTTGTTGCGGATGTTTTCCACAAAGCCCTGCAGCCTCTGCATTTCGCCGGGGCGGGCGTTCGCAATCAGTGTCCTGTCCATCGATCTCATGCTTCCTTTCCAATCAAACCGGCAATCAGGGCCGGCGCTTCACTGAGAGGATACTCGGTCTCTTCGCGGGTGCTCAGGTCACGCAGCTTGACGGTGCCGCGCTCCAGCTCTTCCCCGCCGACCAGGGCGATGTATTTGACGCCCAGCTTATCGGCGTATTTGAACTGGGCCTTGAGGCTGCGCCCGCACAGGTCCGACTCGGACCGGACGCCCTGGGCGCGGAGCTTCTGGGTAAACACAAAGGCGTCGGTCAGGCTTTCCGCCCCGATGTTGGCGACGTACACGTCCGCCGCCGCGGGCGCGGGCGGGGTCAGATTCCGGTTCCGAAGCTCCAGCAAAATCCGCTCCAGCCCAAGGCCGAAGCCGGCCGCCGGGGTTTCCGGCCCGCCGAGCTCTTCCACCAGGTTGTCGTAGCGGCCGCCGCCGCACAGGGCCAGGCCCTCCCGTCCGGTCTGCATGATGACCTCGAACACGGTGCGGGTGTAATAGTCCAGCCCGCGCACGATGTTCGGGTCCACCGCGAAGGGGATGCCCTGGGCGGTCAAAAGGCCCTGCAGCTTTTCAAAATGCGCTTTGCAGTCGTCGCACAGGCTGTCCAGAATGGACGGGGCGTCCTTGACGATGGCCTTGCACTTTTCCTGCTTGCAGTCCAGGATGCGCAGGGGATTTTTGTCAAAGCGGGTCCGGCAGTCCTCGCACATGTCATTCAGCCGGTCGCCCAGGTAGGCGCGCAGGGCCTCCCCGTAGCGGGGACGGCAGCACTTGCAGCCGATGGAGTTGACGTGGACGGTCAGCCCGGTCAGCCCCAGGGAGGACAGCAGCGTCATCAGCAGGTTGATCAGTTCCGCCTCGACCGTCGGCTCCTTGCCGCCGAAGCACTCCATGCCGAACTGGTGATGCTCGCGCAGACGTCCGGCCTGGGGGTTTTCATAGCGGAAAATGGGCGCGGCCAGGTAATATACCTTGGAGGGCAGGGGCTCTGCGTACAGGCGTCCCTCCAGGAAGGCGCGGACGGCGCCGGCCGTTCCCTCCGGCCGAAGCGTGATGGAGCGGTCGCCCTTGTCCTTAAAGGTATACATTTCCTTGGTGACGATGTCGGTGGTCCCGCCGACACCGCGCAGGAACAGTTCCGTATGTTCAAAAATCGGGGTGCGGATCTCCCGGTATCCCCAGAGCGCCGCCAGTTCCCGCATTTTTGCTTCCAGCATGTGCCACAGATAAGCGTCCTGCGGCAGCATATCCCGGGTGCCCCGGGGAGCCTGCGTCAGCATAGCATCTTCCTCCTTACTATCAGCGGAAGACGCCATTTCACTCACGTCTCTTCCCGCGTCGTTCCATTATAAAATCCGGCCTGCCGTTTGTCAATCGGCCAGGGAAAGAACTGCTTCCTTGAGGATTTCCCAGCGTTCCTGGTCTCCGCTCTCTGTTTCGGTTTCTTCCGTCCAGGCAGGGTCCGCCGTGAAGCCTGCGTCCTCCAGCAGGTTCAGGCAGGTTTCGTCCCCGGCGAACAGGCCGTCGCAAAAGGGGACGATCCTGTCCTCAAAGGTGTTCATGAACATGGTGCGTTCGGTGGGCGTCATACCGTCCAGGGCAACCCGGGCCAGTTGCTCAACGTCCTCCTGGTCCTTTCCGCCGAAGCTGCTCTCCGAACACAGGCGCAGCAGGTCCACGGAAACCTCCGCCGTCCGGACGGATGCCTCCTCCCCGCTGCCGGCCGGCAGCTCCACCATGTCCTGCGCCAGCAGGAAAAAAACGCCGGCGGTCAGCGAGATCACCCTATTGGCGGCCGCGGCGCACAATGGCGCCGCGCTTACCACGCAGGCGATCAGAAGAGCCGCCCCGGCTTTCCAGTTTATCTTTATCTTTTTCATTTTAATCATTTGCCTTTCCGCAGTTGATCATATTTCCCAGTTTCCCGGAAAATACCATGATCATTATACCACGTCCGGCAAAAGAAATCAATTCCGATCAAAATCCCAGCAGCATCAGGATTTTCCGGATTTTCAGGAAGCTGAAAAGGACCGCTTTTACAAATTCGCCGGCTGTTTTTTCACTTCTTTGTACAGCATGGCCGGATTGCCAGAAGCTGCCACATAAGCCTTGAAATCGCCCACGTTCCTAGACAGATAACTGTCATATGCAGAAACCGCTCCGAGCCCCAGGCCGATGTATTCAGACAGGGAAGGAATGTCATGCCGGTGGCGGAATACCCCCTCGGGCAGGGCATACTCATTGACACAGACGCGGCGGTAACCCGTCTGCAGAAGATATTCCTGCAAACCGCAGCCCGCAAGAGTTTCTTCATTCCGCCCGTTGAGGGCCACCATTTCCACACGCGCCGGCCGTATTTCTGAGAGCTTTATGCGGATCATTTCCACCTGTTCAGACGTCCGGCCGTCCACTTCGCGGAGCGTCCGGATTCCGGCTGCGGGAAAATCTGCCAGCTCGCCCCGGGCAAATTCAGGCCCGAAGGGCAGCATATGGCTATCCGCTTCCTCTTTGATAAAAGTCGGGATATCCAGCAGGATTTTAAACCGCCGGGCAGCAAGAAGAGGGGCAATCCCCGTCAGATATCTGCCCGGGCAGGTCAAAGCGATCCATTCACAATCCCCGCTCAGGGAAAATATCGCCTGGATTTTGTCAAGCAGCTGGCTGAGCTGTTCTTCCTTCAACAGGTGGATATACCCGCCTTCGAACCGGATGGAACTGATCTCCACCTCGCTGCAGTCTTTCCAGAGATCCATTTCGGCACACAGAGCATCCGCATACTGGCGGATCATGCCGGGAGAAGGATACCTGAAGAGGGGCGCTCCGGTCGCGGAATCCAATTCCGTATAGTATGCAAAAGGCAGGTTTATGCTCAGCTGCAGCTGCTTTTTCATGATCGTCCGCTCCTTTTAAACAAAGGGGCTGTTACAGTGTATCTTCTGCAACAGCCCCCATAGATCTTTTACGCAGACTTATGGTCTGCTGTAGTTCCGGGGATCAGTCGTTCTTGGGTTCAGCGGCATTCTCGCCGGCGATCCGGCCGAAGGCCGTGCATTCGCCCAGGTTGCCGCCGCCGTTGTACGCGTCGGACCAGATGGCGCCCAGCTCGCCAGCGCTGTACAGATGCGGGATGGGATTGCCGTCCAGGTCGATGACCTCGCCCTTTTCGTTGCGCTCCGGACCGCCCTGGGTATTATACATTTGGATACCGATTTCCAGCGCGTAGAACGGTCCCTCCTTGATGGGGGTCAGGGTGTTGGCCGGACGCTCGTAACGCTCGTCTTCGCCCTTCTCGCAGGAAGCGTTCCACTTGTCGATGGTCTTTTTGAAGTTCTCCTGGAAGGTGGTAGCGGCGTAGGGACGCAGGACCTCCGCCGGCAGCTGCTCAAAGATCTTATCCGCCAGTTCTTCGATGGTATCGCCCTTGATGAACCAGCCGTTGGCAATCTCTTCCTCGTTGTTGTCACTGAAGGAAGCGTAGAGCTTACCGGAAGACAATGCAGCCTGATCACAGATGAAGTAGGCCGGCAGCGGAGAAGGCATTTGGATGTAACGGCCGGCGAAGTAGATGCGTCCGTGACGGGTGGACTGGGTCTCATCCATGTAACGTTCGCCGCTGGGGCCGATGAAGATGCCCTTGGAAGCAGCGCGGAAGGGCTGCGCACGGGAGGCATTGGGCGCCTTGTAGCACCACAGGAAGCCTGCTGCGTTACTCATATGCCAGAGGTTGGCTTTCACTTCCTGGCACATCTTGATACCGTCGCCGGTGTTCTCCAGAGAGCCGTAGGGGAAGACATATGGCTGCTGCAGGTAGCTCTGCACCATATCCTGGTTGTTTTCAAAGCCGCCGGTGCACATGACGACGCCATTTTTCGCACGAACGTTCAGAAGCTTGCCTTCCTTTTCGATCTGCACGCCCTCGATCACCTTGGTCTCCGGATTCTGGATCAGGTGCTTGGCAGGGGCTTCATACCACAGGTCGATCTTGTCCCTCCGGGCGTCGATGTTATCCTGCAGCAGGTAATAGTACGCGCCGTCAAAACTGCTGCCGCTGACGCAGTAATAGAGCATATGGCCTGCGCCGGTCAGTTCGGGATACTCGCCCTTGCTGCGCCAGGGCTCACCGGTACCGCGGTAGTTATCAAGATTGTTGGGATCCGCGCCAAGGTGAATCAGCCATTCACGCATTTCTTCAACCTTATCGGCATAAGCTTCGATCACGGCGTCAGAGGGGGTATTGAAGAAACCGCGCAGACTCTTGTAATAGACGATGGCGTTTTCCTTGCCCTCGAAACATTGCAGACCCTGGCCGGATACTTTCGTATTGCCGCCTTCAAGACCTTCTTCGCACTTTTCGGTGAGCAGGACGCTGGCGCCCTTGTCGGCAGCCACGATGGCGGCGTTGGCACCTGCAGCGCCGTAGCCCACGACGATCACGTCATACTCTGCGTCCCACTGGGTATCGGTTCCTTCTGCTTTAGCCTGCTTGAGCGTCAGGCCGGTTCCAGCCAGGCCGATCGCGCCGGCTGCTACCGCCGCGCCTTTGAGAAATTTTCTGCGGGTAATGTCCATGATTCTTCCTCCTTTGTTGATGATGAGTTGGTTTTTATTGATACAGCCGTTCATTGCCCGGCTGCCGATGCCAGTCCGATGGCCTCAGTCACGGCCTTTTTGATTGCATTGGAAGTGATCGTAGCACCGGATTTACCGTCCACCTCGACACTCTGGGCCTCGATGATTGCCGGGATCACCTTCTGCAGAGCCACATCCCCCAGGCCTTCCGTCTCATGGTGCTTGGTTACCCGGATGTCAACGATCGCGTTCTCGCTGAATTCAATCTCAAAGTAGATCTTCCCGTCCATTCCGCGCGTCACAACTTCGTAGACTCCGGGAACATATTTGGCCTCTGCCGCCGGCACTTCCGCCTCCACAGATTCCCCCGCGGGAACAACTGCCATAGCGATGGCCTCTTCCACAGCCTTTTTGATCGCGTTGGATGTGATCGTAGCGCCGGACTTCCCGTCCACATCGGTGCTCTGCGCCTCAACGATCGCCGGGATCACCTTCTGCAGAGCCACGTCCCCCAGACCTTCCGTCTCGTGGTGCTTGGTCACCCGGATGTCCACGATCGCATTCTCGCTGAACTCGATCTCAAAGTAGATCTTTCCATCCATCCCGCGGGTTACGACCTCATACACGCCGGGCACATATTTCGCAGCGGGTATTGCCGGCTCTTCCTCAGGTTTCTCATCGGCTTTTTCATCCGCCGGAGCGGACGCCATGGCGATGGCCTCTTCCACAGCCTTTTTGATCGCGTTGGACGTAATCGTAGCGCCAGATTTCCCGTCCACATCAGTGCTCTGCGCCTCGATAATCGCTGGGATCACCTTCTGCAGAGCCACATCACCCAAGCCTTCCGTCTCGTGATGCTTGGTCACGCGGATATCTACGATCGCGTCCTCACTGAATTCGATCTCAAAATAGATCTTTCCGTCCATTCCCCGGGTCACTACCTCGTAAACGCCGGGCTTATACTTTGCTTCCCCGGCTGCCGTCCCGCTCAAAAACAGGGCTGCAAGCAGAACCAGCGCTGCCGCCCGGAACAGTTTTTTCATACCGTTCACCTCCGTATCAGTCTTATTTCACATCTGCATTATAGCACGTACTCCTAACCTTCGGGGATAAGAGATAATTAATTTTATTCTCTCCATTCCATCAGAAAAACGTCCAATGCATCTAACTTTGATTAAGATTTCTTAAGGTTTAGAGCCTTCTGCGGCAAAAAGTAGCCCATTTCATTTTCTTCATATTAAATAACGTTAATTATCGCTCAGAATATTTAAGAACCGTTTAACTATTCATCCTGCTTGTCCCATAGCGGCAGGTCCATCCGGAAGACGGTTCCTTCGTTTACCGCACTCTGCACAGTAAGGGAACCCTGGTGATGGCGGACGGTATTCATGGCAATCGACAAGCCCAAGCCGCTGGAATAGTGTTTTTTCGTCCCGCTGACCTGATAATAGCGTTCAAAAATCATCGGCTGCTCTTCGGGGGAAATGCCCACGCCGAAATCCTGTACATCCAGCATAATCCGCCCGTTTTCCGTTCGCAGGCTCACCCGCACATTCTTCCCGCCCTGAGGGGAATAATACACGGCGTTTTCAAGCAGGTTCTGGATCGCCCGACGCAGCCAGATCTCATCGCCCCAGGCCAGTACGCCGCTTTCCACCTCACAGTCGATGTCAAACCCCTTACGGCGGGCGCTTACGCGGATTCCCTCTACCAGCTCCGTCACCAGCTTGTCCATCTGAACGACGTCAGTGTCCAGTATCATGTGAGGATCCTCCAATTTGACAGCGTTGAACAGGTCTTCCGTCAGGCGGGTAATAAAGCCCAGCCTCTCATCCAGCACTTCCAGATTTCTTTCCTTGCTTTCAGCTCCGTCCCCCTGACGGAGCTGGTCCACACAGCCTCGCATGACCATCAGCGGGGAACGAAGATCGTGGAAAATGTTGGTCAGCAGGTTGGTGCGGAACTGCTGCTGCTTCTGCAGCTCCATCGTCCTTTGAGCCACCTTCTTGTCCAGATACTGATTGCTGACCTCCAGCGCCATTCGCAGATCCTCCGATTCCTTGAATTTTTTACCGTATACAGAGCTGATATAGATCATGCAACTGAGCAGGTACGGCATGGTGAATACCTTCATACTTCTCAGCAAAATCAGGCCGAAGGAGGCAGGCACCGGAAAAAACCACAGGGTCGTGAACCTAAGCGCCTGCGTGACGGCCAAGCCGGCTAGCACCACCCAGGGTTTTTCCTCCGCGCGCGCACAGAACAGAACCAGAACAACGGCCGACGCGGTATAGATCAGGAACTGCCAGACTGACTGTGCCCGCTGGGAAAGCAGGCTGCTGATCAGGATATTAAGCGCGCACAGACCGACAACAGAATACCATTTTCCGGCCAGCTTCCACCTGCCCGGAAGGGGTACGCGACAAAAGCAGAAGCTTGTAACCGCGCTGAGCACGACAGCAGTATGAAGCGCTGCGTTTCCTGCTGCCTCCCAAAATGGATTGGAGATGGACAAAAGAACCATAACATTGCTGGCCAGATTCCAAATCAGGATGAAAAAGGTATACAGGGCAAATACGATCAGCATTTTCATTCGTTTGAAAAAATACATGAACAACCCATAAAAGGTTGACGCCAGAAGGATACCATTGATGAGCGGAGTACAGATCAGCATCAGCGCAGAGATTTTTTCAAGCGTTTTTTCCGTACAGAGAAACAGACGGCTCTGACCGCTCAGATAATCGTTCGCAAGCTCCAGTTCCAAAGTCCACCCATCACCGGAAATATCACTCGCGGGGCTTATACGGCAGGCGGAAAGGGATCGTATCATCGGAACAAAAGGCGAAAAAGCAAGCTTCTCTCCGTCCCGTTCAACCCATCCCATGCTTCCCCCCTGACGGATCAGCACCAACTCCTCCGCGCCAAGTTCAGCCCGAAATACAGGCTTTTTTTCAGGACGCAGGAAAACCACCCGGCCGGAAAGCTCCGAAGGCCGGATTGTCTGGCCGCTCGGAAGGTCCGGTGCAAGTAGAATACAGGTCAGGCAAACGCCAAGCGTCAGCGTGAAAACTCCGGCAAAGACCAACAGTGGCAGGTACTTTTTTGTCATATCCGTCTCTCCTTGACATCCGAAGGAATTTGGAATAAACTGTGAAAAAAGACAATGATCCGGCGCGCCCAGGGAGGAGATGAAAACGATGGTCAACGTGCTTCTTGTGGAAGATGACTCCCTGATTGCTGACACGCTGATGTATTATCTGGGCAAAGCAGAGTCCTATCATGTCACCTGCGCCAAAACCGCGGGAGAAGCCTTAGCTAAGGCCCGGAACCAATTTGACCTGATCCTGATGGACATCCTCCTGCCGGACGCAGACGGTATCGACCTGTGCAGACACATGCGGCAGTGGCATGACTGCCCGGTCATTTTTATCAGCTGTCTGGACAACAGCGAGACCATTATCCGCGCTCTTGCCGCCGGAGGGGATGATTTTGTCACAAAACCATTTGACAACAACGTTCTCATCGCGAGGATCGAAGCTAATCTTCGACGCTATCGTGAAAAACCCTTTCCAGATGCCACCAATATCATTCACTGCGGAGACTTGATGCTGGATTTCAACCACCACATGGTCACCAAGGCCGGCCAAGAAGTCAAGCTGAGCATGACGGAGTTCCGCCTGCTGTCTTTCCTGATGCAAAACCCCGGGAAACATTATACACCCAAGGAACTCTATAGAAACGTTTGGGGCAGCATCAGCGCCGGCGATTCCAGAACTGTACTGGTTCATATACACAACCTACGTCAGAAACTGGAGGACACTCCGAACGACCCCCGATATATCGTGATGGACTGGGGAAAAGGGTACTATCTGGCGGCGAATCCTAAAGGAAACGGGATCGGGGTAAAATAATCATCTCTTGCAAAACGAGTGAAATCAGACTATAATCGTTTTACGTTTTTAAGGTTTTACCAGAAAGGAGTGATGCGGCATTTTCAATATCGGTTTTTCGGAACTGATCATCGTGCTACTGATCGCCTTTCTGGTGGTGGGGCCGAAGGATCTGCCCAGGGTGGCCCGGTGGCTGGGCCGGATGGTGCGGAAGATGCGGCTGATGATC
>OCTW011579096.1_pt1 | contig 17257 bp, 12 predicted proteins | sample 1539671 | NCBI WGS metagenome assembly OCTW01 (sample SAMN02144230, study PRJEB22623) | gut metagenome | biome: sheep rumen | host: Ovis aries | place: New Zealand
GCCTGATAGGAGGTAGCGTATGCTTCAGAAGACAGTAAACATCTGCGGGAAAGACGTGAACTTCCGGTCCTCGGCCTCTGTGCCGAGGCTCTACCGGGCTAAGTTCGGAAGAGATATCTTCAAAGATCTCTCGAAACTTGAGAAAGCGTACAAGGATAAGGGCAGCGAGGAAGCCTCTGCCATGGAGATCGAGGATCTGGAGATCTTCGAGAACGTGGCCTACATCATGGCTTTTCACGCTGATCCCTCTATTCCGAAGACCATCGATGAGTGGCTGGAGCAGTTTGATATGTTCTCCATTTACGAGGTGCTGCCGGAGATCCTGGAGCTGTGGGGCACCAACCTCATCACAGACGTCGAAGCTAAAAAAAACCTCAAAAAAGTAATCGGGAAATAACCACGGCACTGTTCCTCCTCCGGTGCCTGGAGGTCGGGCTCTCCATTCCGGATCTCGACCTCCTCACTATCGGAATGGTGCTGGATATCTGGACCGAGAAGGGCAACGACGGTGCCGACTACGGTGCGACCGTCCGGATGGCCGATCAGTCCGACTTTGACAAATTCTGAGGTGATGCGTATGGAAATCATCTGTGATGGGTGCGGCGCGGTGCTCTCGCAGCCGGAATGGAAAACGCTCCGGGATGGGGATATTGAGCACACCTATTTTGTCTGCGATTCCTGCGGGGCAGCCTTTTCTGTCAGCGTGACGGATGGAAAGCTGCGTAAGCGGATCGAGGATTATACCAAACTGGCGGCCAGGATCAAAAAGGGACACTGCTCCGAGCAGTTCCACAGAAAGGTCCAGCGGCTGAAGGAAGAAAACGTTATGCGGAGCCGGGAGCTTGCCAAGCTGCATCCCCTGGCTCCTTTGCTTTTACAGGAATAAGGAAGGAAAGGAGGCGCAGCGCATATGGCAAACCGAATCAAGGGTATCACCGTTGAGATCGATGGCTCGACCACTGGTCTTGATAAGGCCCTGAAGGATGTCAATTCCACTATCAAGAATACCCAGACCCAGCTGAAGGATGTGCAGCGCCTCCTGAAACTTGATCCTTCCAATACAGAACTGCTTTCTCAGAAGCAGCGGCTTTTGAAGGAAGCCATCGGCGCGACGAAGGACAAGCTGGAATCCTTAAAAACGGCGCAGGAGCAGGCAAAGCAGCAGTTGGAAAACGGGACCCTGGGGCAGGATAAATACGATGCTCTGCAGCGGGAGATTGAAGAGACCGAGCAGGCCCTGAAAAATCTGGAATCCCAGGTCTCCACCACCTATGCAGCGCTGGAGAAGATCGACGAGACCGGGAAGAAGCTGGAGCAGGTTGGCGACAAGATGGCTGGCGTCGGAAAAACGATGACCACCCATGTGACCGCTCCGATTGTCGGCCTTGGTGCTGCAGCAATCAAAACCACAGCGGACTTTGATGCGCAGATGTCTAAGGTCCAGGCAATCTCCGGTGCCACCGGCGAGGAGTTTGATGACCTTCGCGCCAAGGCCCGTGAGATGGGGGCCAAGACGAAGTTTAGTGCTTCTGAGGCCGGTGAAGCCTTCGAGTACATGGCGATGGCCGGTTGGAAGACCGGAGATATGCTGGATGGTATCGAGGGCATCATGAATTTGGCTGCGGCTTCCGGCGAGGACCTGGGTACAACCTCTGATATCGTGACGGACGCACTGACTGCCTTCGGTCTTTCCGCGAAGGACTCCGGTCATTTCGCAGATATCCTTGCTGCCGCCAGCACGAACGCCAACACCAACGTTTCCATGCTGGGTGAGTCCTTCAAATACGCGGCTCCGGTGGCAGGTGCGCTTGGAATCTCCGCAGAGGATACCTCTGTGGCCCTGGGCCTGATGGCGAATGCCGGTATCAAGGCTTCCCAGGCAGGTACCTCTCTTCGTACCGGCCTTACCAACATGGCCAAGCCCACGAAGCAGATGCAGACCTATATGGACCGCTACAACATCGCACTTGTTGAAAACGAGGACGGGTCCATCAACCTGCGAGAGACCATGATCTCCCTCCGGGAGAAGATGAGCGGCTTGTCCGAATCGGAGCAGGCAGCGGCAGCCTCCGCCATCTTCGGAAAAAACTCCATGGCAGGCTGGCTTTCCATCATCAATGCCTCCGATGAGGATTTCAATAAGCTGACCGGTGCCATCGATAACTGTGATGGGACAGCCCTGAACATGGCAGAAACCATGCAGGACAACCTGGCCGGGCAGCTCACTATCCTGAAATCCCAGTTGGAGGAACTGGCGATTTCCTTCGGGGATCTGCTCATGCCGATCATCCGGAAGGTAGTCGCAGCGGTGCAGGCTTTCGTGGACAAGCTGAACGGCATGAGTGATGCCCAGCGGGAGACCATCATCAAAGTCCTGGCGCTGGTAGCGGCTATCGGTCCGCTCCTCTTAATTCTGGGAAAGACAATCAGCACGGTCGGTGTGGCCATGCAGGGTTTTTCCAAGATGGGAGTCGGCATCATGAATCTGGCCGGAAAGATGAAAGCTGCCGGTGGCATCTCCGGGGTGCTGGGAAAAGCCATAGGAGCACTGACATCACCGATCGGGATCGTCATTGCAATCATCGCGGTGCTGGTCGCGGCTTTTGTGCATCTGTGGCGGACCAATGAAGAGTTCCGGGAGAAGGTCACCGCGATCTGGGAGAAGATCAAATCGGTGTTCTCCGGATTTGTGGATGGGATCAAAGAGCGCCTTGCGAATCTGGGCATCAGCTTTGAGGACATCACAGCGGCCATCGGTAAGATCTGGGATGGCTTCTGCAACCTGCTGGCTCCGGTTTTTATTGCCGTATTCGAGATCATTGAAAACGTGCTGGAGACGGTGCTCGGTGTGCTGACCGGCCTGTTCGATGTCTTTGCCGGGATCTTCACCGGCGACTGGGATATGGTCTGGACCGGCGTGAAGGAGATTTTCTCCTCCATCTGGAACGGCATCAAGGGCATTTTCGAAGCCGTGCTGACTGCCATCAAGGGGATTGCCGATACGATCCTCGGCTGGTTTGGTACAGATTGGGAAACCTTCTGGAATGGCATTAAGACCTTCTTCGTAAACCTGTGGAACGGGATCAAAACCTTCTTTACGAACACATGGAATGCGATCAAGACCTTTGTTACCACAGTCCTGACCGGCATCCGGGATTTCTTCGTGAACATCTGGAATGGCATCAAAACCACAGTATCGACGGTGGTGACGGGCATCCAGACGACCATCAGCACGGTGTGGAATGCCATAAAAACCTTCTTCACCACGATCCTGACCGGGATCAAAACCACCTTTGATACCGTATGGAATGCGATCAAAACGACGGTATCCACGGTGGTGAATGCCATCAAGACCACGGTCACGACGGTATGGACTGCCATCAAAACGACAGCGGAAACCATCTGGAATGCCATCAAAACCTTCTTTACGACGACGCTGACCGCCATCAAGACCACCTTCTCCACGGTCTGGAATGCAGTGAAGACAGCAGTCACGACGGTATGGAACGGGATCAAAACCACGGCCACCACGGTATGGAATGCGATCAAGACATTTTTCACCACGACACTGAATGCGATTAAGACGACCTTCACCACGATCTGGAACGCGGTGAAGACGACGGTCACCACGGTATGGAACGGGATCAAAACCACAGCGACGACCGTATGGAATGGTATCAAGACCTTCTTTACGACGACACTGAATGCCATAAAGACCACGTTCTCCAATATCTGGAACGGGATCAAAACGACGGTGACGACCATCGGCAGTAATATCAAAACCTCGGTCACCACGAACTGGAATAACATCAAGAGCTCGCTCTCGACCACGATGACAAACATCAAAACGGCGGCCTCTACGGCATGGACGGGTATGAAGACCAGCATCGGCAGCATTGTCGATGGAATCAAGTCCAAGGTCTCCGGGGTATTCGACGGGATTAAGACCACGGCATCAACAACCTGGAACAACATCAAGTCGGCCATGACCAGCCCGATTGAAACGGCGAAGACGACCATCGGTAATGCCATCGAGCGGATCAAGGGGCTGTTCAATTTCAGCTGGAGCTTTCCGAAACCGAAGATGCCGCATTTTTCCTGGTACTGGCAGGACATTGGCGGCATCCTTTCCATCCCGATGATCTCGGTGGACTGGTATAAGAAGGCTATGGATGCCGGTATGATCCTGAATTCTCCGACGATCTTTGGCATGATGAACGGCCAGCTTCTCGGGGCCGGAGAGGCCGGATCGGAGACGGTAGTCGGCACACACAGCCTGATGGATATGATCCGGCAGGCAGTCGGCAGCGTCGAGCGGGCCATGAATATCTACTACGGCGGTGTGACGGTGAACGTCTACAGCCAGCCAGGCCAGGATATTTCTGACCTTGCCGATGAGATCGAGGAACGGATCAACATCAACGTCGCAAAGCGTGCGGCGGCCTTTAGCTAAGGGAGGGTGAACATGCACATCTTTTTATATAACGGCAGAAGTTCACAGGACTTCGGCCTCATCCTCTCTGGGGAGGATACCTGGAGAAAGTCCATGCCGGATGTGGAGCGGATGCAGATCCCTGGCCGGAACGGGGATCTCATTCTTTCCAATCACCGCTACAGCAACGTGGAGCTGACCTACCACGTGGGCATCAAGCGGAACTTCGACCGGAACTTCACATCCTTCATGAACTTTCTCTTAAAAGAGCCGGGCTATCACCGGCTGGAGGATTCCTACCATCCGGAGTATTACCGGATGGCGGTGCTGGATAAGGAGATCAGTCCGAAACTGGCGTATCAAAATTACAGCGGGTCCTTTGACCTGACTTTTTCCTGCATGCCGCAGCAGTATTTGAAATCCGGAGAGCGCCTGCAGGTGCTGACCGGTTCCGGCACGGTGTTTAATCCCACCATGTATGATGCCAAGCCGCTGCTGCGCATCTACGGGCAGGGCAGGCTCACGGTCGGTGATGAGCAGGTCACGGTGACGGAGAACACTTCCTTTATCGATCTCGACTGTGAGCTGGAGGATGCCTTCCGGGATACCGTGAACTTAAATGGCTGCATTGAGCTGTCCAGCGGGGACTTTCCGGTGTTAAAGCCGGGCAGCACCAGTATCACCTTCGGGTCTGGTATCACGAAGGTAGAACTGATCCCAAGGTGGTGGTGCCTATGAAGCCGATTTTGTATCCCGCTGGTGAGACAGAGTTTCGCAACAACGGCCTCGGCAGGCTTTCGGAAGCGACGAAGTGCCTGGTGACAGAAGAGCGCAATGGCCAGTACGAACTGGAAATGCAGTATCCGATCACCGGGCGGCACTATAAGGAGATTGTGGAAGAGCGGATCATCGCGGCCCGTCATGACGACAGTGATGATATCCAGCCTTTCCGTATTTATAAGATCACCCGGCCTATGAACGGGATTGTAACGGTATCGGCCAGGCATATCAGCTACCAGCTTTCCAAGGTAGCGGTCATGCCCTTTAGCGCGGATACCTGTGCGGAGGCACTGGCTGGGATGATCACAAACAGCGTCGGGGACTGCTCATTTACTATCTGGACGGATAAGCTGCTGGAGGCGAACTTCTCTGTGGACGTGCCTTCTTCCTTCCGCTCCCTCCTGGGCGGCACCTCCGGGTCCATCCTGGATGTGTACGGTCCCGGCGAGTACGAATGGGACAAGTTTACGGTGAAGTTTCACACCCACCGGGGCTCTACGCAGGATGTGATGATCCGGTACGGGAAAAACCTGACGGATGTGAAGAAGACCACGGATACCAGTAACCTCTGGACCGGCATCCTGCCATACTGGGCCGGAACCGATGAAGCGGAGCAGGCTGTTCTGGTCACGCTGCCGGAGAAGGTGATCTACTCGGATATGGCGGAGAGCTTTGTCTACCGGATGGTGGTTCCGGTAGATTTATCCTCTGCCTTTCAGGAGCAGCCGACAGAAGAGCAGCTGCGGTCCCGGGCGCAAGCGTATGTAAATGCCAATGCGGCAGATGGGATACCGGCTTCGATCGATGTATCCTTTGTAGCTCTCTGGCAGACGGAGGAATACAAGAACTGGGCACCACTCCAGAAGCTGAAGCTCTGTGATACCGTGACGGTCTATCACAAGGGGCTGGGGATTGAGAATAAAGCCAAGATCGTATCCGTCACCTACGACGTGATCCTGGAACGCTATGAGAAGATGACCATCGGTGAGGTGAAGACCAACCTGGGTGATTCCATCCGGCAGATCTCGGAGGAGATCAAAAAGGATGTACCTACCAGCGCATCGGTGTCGCAGGCGATCAGCCTTGCCACCAATATCCTCTCCGGGAGCACGGGCGGCAACATCGTAATTAACACGAACGCCAAGGGCCAGCCGGTAGAAATCCTCTCCATGAATACGGCGGATATCAAGACCGCCACCAAGATTATAAAGATTGATAAAAACGGCATCTCTGTATCCAAGACCGGGTACAGCGGTGCCTTTACTGTATTGCTGGATATCGACGGGAAGCTGGATGCGGCAGTGCTGAAGGGCATCATCGATGCGGCGTTGATCAAGTCCGGGACGCTTTCGGATAAACAGAGCAACGTGACCTGGAACATGGCCACTGGCGCTTTTACCGGAAAGAATGTGACGATCACAAACCTGTCGGCTACGTCGGTGAGCGGCACAACCGTTACGGGCGATACCGTCAGCTCCGGGGATGGCTTTACCGGAAGCTACCATGTGGATGGTGCCACGATCAGCGTCCGGGCAGGCATTGTTACAGGAAAAACGGAGGATGAGGAACCGGCAGTCACAGGCTATACCGGAACCTACCATGTGGACGGCGCTACGGTGACCGTTCAGAACGGGATCATCACTGCCGTGACCGCTGACCCGCAGCCGGAACCAGAGCCCGAGCCAGAAACACCGGGTGGTGAGGAAGGAGATAATTCATGATCACAACACAGATAAAACTGGATGTCTCTCCGGGCGGCATCGCACCGGTGATTCATGTCAGTCAGTATGATACCGGGAGCAGAACGCTCCAGTTTAACCTGATCGCGACAGCGGGAGACCTGATCCTCCCCACAGGGACCAAGGCCGAGATTCGAGGGACTAAGCCGGATGGAAACGGCTTCTCCTATGATGCCCTGATCAATGGAAAGACAGTCACGGCGGATGTGACGGAGCAGATGACCGCAGCAGCCGGAAAAGCGGTGTGCGAGATCGTCCTTTATACCGGCATGCCTGCCAGAGAGGATGCGGAAGCCTCTTCTGATTTCACGCAGCTTTGCACCGCCAACTTCATCCTTTTTGTAGAACGGGCAGCGCTCGATAAAGATACCGTCCGGTCTGGCTCAGAGATCAAGCAGCTCATCACCGTGATCGACCGGACCGATGAGCTGCTGGCTGCAGCCGAGACGATGGATGATGCAAAAGAGTCCATCCGGCAGATGACGGAGAACACCAGAAGTGAGATGAACCAGCTCGCCCAGAGCATTGAGCAGAACGCACAGGACCTGGCTGACCAGTCGGCAGCCTCCGCAAGGGCGGCAGCGCAGTCGGCGCAGGCGGCAAACCGAACGCTGGAAACGGTCGAGGCAAAGGGACAGCAGATCTCCCAGATCGCGCTCAACTCCGATACGCTGGCAAGGACCGCTCTGGAGAAGGCGACGAATGCGGAAAACGAGTCTGCCGAGACAGCCAATGCAGTGGATAACATCAACCGGTCCCTGGCGCGTCTGAATCTGCTGACCCAGGGCAAGGTGGACGATGCCTATGTCGAGGATGGTTTCCTGTATATGACCTCAGACGGTGATGTGGTTGTCGGGCCTTTGGGTCCGTTCTCCGGAAGCGGTGGAGGCGGTGGCGGCACCTCTGGAAACAATGCCCACATCACCCTGACCAATAAATCCGGGTTCCTTTCCAGGACCATTGCGCAGGGAGACTCCCTTCCTATCACGATTAACTGGACCTCGGAAGAGGATGATATCCCGACCGGCAACGGCACCATGAAGGTCACGGTCGGCGGTGTTGTGAAGGCCATGATCGATGTGAAGCAGGGTGATGTGACCGTGGATGTGGCTCCGTACCTTTCTGCCGGATCATCTGTGGTGAAGATCAATGTGGCAGATATCTATGGAAACAACCGAACTTTGAACTTCTCCATCACGGTGGTCGTGCTGACGCTGACCTCCAGCTTTGATGACTCAGCTGCTTATACCGGGCCGATCAGCTTTCCGTATGTTCCGACCGGCAGTATCCAGAAGACCATGCATTTCCTTCTGGATGGGCATGAAATCGGGACAGCAGTCACCTCCGTTTCCGGCAGGCAGCAGTCCTTTACCATTCCGCAGCAGCGGCACGGGGCACACAGCTTTTCCTGCTATTTTGAAGCGGAGATCAACGGAGCGACGGTGCGGTCCAATGAGCTCTATTACGAGATCATCTGTCTGGAGACCATGAACCTTGACCCGATCGTGACCTGCTCCTTCCATGAAACCAGCGTGAAGCAGTACACCACGATTCACATCGGCTTCTCCGTATATAATCCGACCTCCATGAATGCGGAGGTGGTGATCAAGCGAAACGGCACCGTGATTTCCACGCAGACGGTCGGGCGGATCAAGCAGGACTTTGCCTGCCGTATGGATACAGTGGGCGACTTTACCTTTGAGATCAGTTCCGGCGAGGTTGGCAGGAGCTTTACCCTGACCGTCACCGAGTCCGACATCCAGGTCGAAGCGGAGACGGATGCGCTGGCACTGTACTTTTCCAGTTCCGGCAGAAGCAACACAGAGGAGAACCGTTCTGAATGGAAATCCGGCACGATCTCAGCCCAACTTACAGATTTCAACTTCGCATCGGATGGCTGGCAGAAGGATGAGAAGGGCATCACGGTCCTCCGGGTATCTGGTGATGCCAGGGTGCAGATCCCGTATCTGCTCTTTGGTGAGGACTTCCGTACTGCCGGAAAGACCATCGAGCTGGAGTTTGCTACCCGGACGGTCATGAACTATGATGCGGTGATCCTTTCCTGCCTGTCTGGTGGCAGGGGCCTTTACCTGACAGCCCAGAAGGTGCAGATGAATTCTGAGCAGAGCGTCATCTCCATGCAGTTCAAAGAGAACGAGCATGTGCGGGTCGCCTTCGTGGTTGAGAAGCGGACAGAAAACCGGCTGATTTATTGCTACATCAACGGCATCATGTCCGGGGCAATCCAGTACCCGGTGAATGATGACTTTGCGCAGACGGAGCCGGTGGGCATCTCCATCGGCAGCAACGAGTGCACGATCGATCTTTACTGCATCCGGGTCTACGACAATGACCTGACAAGGTCCCAGGTGCTGGACAACTGGATCGCGGACACGCAGGACGTGGAAGATATGCTGGCCAGATACCAGCGCAATCAGGTCTACGACGCCTACGGGAATATCGTGAAAGAGCAGCTGCCGCATGACCTGCCGTATCTGATCCTCGAGTGTGATGAGCTTCCGCAGTACAAGGGAGATAAGAAAACGGTGTCCGGCTCTTATACCGATCCGCTCCATGCAGAGAAGTGCTTTACCTTCACCGGCGCTCAGTTCGATGTCCAGGGTACTTCCTCTCAGTATTATGAGCGGAAGAATTATAAGGCCAAGTATAAAAACGGCTTCGTGATGGCAAGCGGTGCCACCGCAGAGGATTTCAAATTGCGGGATACTTCCATCCCGGTGGCGACCTTCTGCTACAAAGCGGATGTGGCCTCCTCCGAGGGTGCCAACAACGTGGAGCTGGTTCGGCTTTATGATATGGCCTGCCCGTATAAGACTCCGGCGCAGCAAGAGGATTCCAGAGTGCGCCAGGGTATCGACGGTTTCCCGATCGTCGTTTTCTGGCATGACACCATAAAGGATGAAACCATCTTCATGGGCAAGTACAACTGGAATAACGACAAGTCCACTGAGGAGACCTTCGGTTTCCAGGAAGACGATGAGTCCTGGGAAGTGAAGAACAACACCGGTGACCGCGTCGTGTTCAAGTCGGCTGATTACAGCGGGGATGCCTGGCTCAATGACTTTGAGGCCCGCTACCCGGATACCGACCCGCCTTATACCGATGCCACGCAGCTGCGGGAATTTGCTGAGTGGATCGTGGAGACGGATATGGAGAAGGCCACCGGAGCACAGCTGGAGGAGCCGGTGACTATCGGGGATGCCATCTATACGCATGACACCTCCGAGTACCGGCTGGCCAAGTTCAAAGCAGAAGCCGGGGATTATATGGAGCTGCAGAGCGCCATGTTCTACTACCTGTTTACGGAGCTCTTCCTCATGGTCGACTCCAGAGCCAAGAATATGTTCCCGTCATTCATGGGAGGTGACGCAACCGTATGAGAAAGAAAATCGTATTCCTGCCGTATGATATGGATACGGCGATCGGGATCAACAACGAGGGCGCTTTGGTGTTCTCTTATAATCTGGAAGACATCGACCAGACCGCAGGCGGCGCGGACGTGTTCAATGGGCAGCAGAGTGTTCTTTGGAAGAATATGAGAGCTGCCTTTTTTGATGAGATGAAAGCCATGTACCAGAATCTCAGATCTACCGGCGCTCTTTCCTATGAAAAGGTCGAGCAGATGTTTGAGGAGCATCAGGGCAAGTGGCCGGAGGCAATCTTCAATGAGGATGCGTGGTTTAAGTACCTGGCTCCCCTGGTGGAGAAGGGCAATGCCTCCTACCTGTCCATGCTGCAGGGGTCCAAGGCGGAGCAGCGGAAGTGGTGGCTCTATAACCGCTTCCGCTATATTGATTCCAAGTACAATGCCGGTGACAGCCTGTCCGACGTTATCACCGTCCGTGGTTACGCCAAGGCCGATATCACGATCGAGCCGTATGCGGATGTCTATGCCAGCATCAAGTACGGCTCCTATCTGGTACAGAGCCGGTCTGCCCGTAACACGAAGACCACGCTGCCGTGCCCGCTGGACAACGTGAACGATACAGAAATCTATATCTACAGCGCCAGCCAGCTTGCCGACGTCGGTGACCTGTCCGGCCTGATGGTCGGTTACGCAGATTTCTCAAAGGCAGTGAAGCTGCAGAGCCTGAAGATCGGTGATGCCGCTGCTTCTTATAGCAACGGTAACCTGACCGAGCTGTACCTGGGCAACAATGAACTGCTCCGGTCGATTGATGTCAGAAACTGTCCGATGCTGTCGCAGTCTGTCGATATCAGCGGCTGCAGCAATATCGAGCACGTGTATTTTGATGGGACAGCCATCACAGGTCTGGATCTGCCGAAGGGCGGCATCATTAAGACGCTGCATCTGCCGGGGACCCTGACCAATCTGTCCATCATCGGGCATGCAGGGATTACAGACTTTGTGCTGCCAAGCGTGGAGAACCTATCCACTTGCCGGTTGGAGAACACTGGTGATGGGATCGATACGAAAGCGCTTCTGCAGACGCTGCCGACCGGCTGCCGTGTTCGACTGATTGGTTTTGACTGGACCGTTGCCAATGAAGCAGAGCTGACTTCGATTAAATCCGTGCTCGATACGATGCGCGGCCTGAATGAAAACGGCGGCAATGAAGATAAGGCGCAGCTTTATGGAACAATCCATATCGCAAGTATCACCGGCGCTGTCCTGAAAGCCTTCAAAGAAAGCTATCCGGATATCACGATCCAGTACACCAACCTCACGAGTAAATGCTACTACTGGAATTACAACGGGACGACTCTTTTATATACGGCATCCGCTACAAACGGAGCGAATGTTACCTATAAGGGAAGTACACCGACGAAACCCTCGACCATTTCCCAGACCTTCACTTTCTATGGCTGGGCGCTGGAGATTGATGGCGAGAGGGATCTGAATGCGCAGAGTCATATCGTAGAAGACCGAAATCTGTATGCGGTGTTTACTGCGCAGGTACGGACTTATACGGTCAGGTACTATGTTGGCACCAAGGTTATTCAGACTAAGAGCAATGTACCCTATGGCACAAGCGTTTACTACGACGGGGATACCCCGACCAACACTGCAGAATCTGATCCGACCGATTATCAGTTCACCGGCTGGGATGTGCTGGCGGAGAATATTCAGGGCGATGTTAACTGTCATGCTCAGTTCCGTTATGTAGGTGCAGTGTATAAGCATCTGCTGGACGGAAATCTCAAAGGCGAACTGGTAAATAATCTTGCAACCTATGTTGGAAGGTACGGATTATTCCATCTGTCCTATGTGACAAAGATTAGCCTTCCAGAGGTCGTTGAAGTTATGAATTATGGACTGGCAAGAGACGACACCTGGAGCACGAATAATCTTACTGAGATTGATCTTCCGAAAGCGGAGATTATTGGCGACTATGCCTTTAACGCGCAGAGCAAGGTGACAAAGTTCAATCTCCCAATGGCTGTAACGATCGGGCAGCGGGCCTTCTATGACTGCCAAGTTCTTCCAGAGCTTGATTTGCCAGAGGCCACAACGGTGAAGACATACGCATTCGTAGGGTGCAGAAATCTAAAGAAGGTAAGCATTCCAAAACTAACAGGAGGAATTCCGTCACAGTTATTCAATGGCTGTTATAGCCTTGAGGAATTTGAAATCCCCGATGGTGTAACTTCAATATCGGATAACGCTTTTGCAGGTTGCACGAGCCTTACTGACTTTGTAATTCCGGCATCTATAAAAAGCGTGTCCAAGGGTGCCTTCCAGAATTGTACAGGGTTAAAGACGGTGTATTTCCTTGGAAAACCCGACACGGTGAATGCTGAAGCATTCAAAAACTGCACAGGGTTGGAGGATATCTATGTCTCCTGGAATTATGGGGCAGTAGCGAATATGCCGTGGAGCGCAACGAATGCAACAATCCATTATGCGGATGAAAACTGGAAAGAGAATGTGTTTCCAAATTCATAAAGGAGGGAGCAGACAATGGCTGTAGTTGAAAAAACGATAGATATTATCGGTGATGAGCAGTTTTCTGCTCTCATCATGGCGAAAGATATACCAGAGGGCATGCCGACAGATTTCTATGATATTGCTATCAAGACGCTGAGGAAATTTGCCCTGCGGTACATGAATGGCTTGGAAACCGTGAACTTTCCTAATGTGGAAACGACAGGTGGGTATGCTTTTGCAGGCTGCCCAGCATTAAAAAAGGCCACGATGGAGAGCTTGAAAACTGTCGGTTCCTATGACTTCTCCAATTGCGTGGCACTAAAGGAAGTAGATTTTCCTTTGGTGACATCGATTGGTGAGCACGCTTTCAATGGGACTGGACTTGAAAGGATAGAATTTCCGCTTGTAACGAGTGTTCAGTACAGCCCCTACCTTTTTTATAATTGTAAATCGCTCGTGGAGGTGGTCCTGCCAAGACTGACAAGAGCCGGGAACATGATGTTTGCCAGCTGTACGTCACTCAAGCAGCTTGATCTGCCTTCATTGGAACTGATTCAGGGACAGTTGATTTCTGGTTGTACAGCACTTGAGGTGATAAACATTGGCCCCAATATAGCTACCATTCCCACAAATGGATTTTCCGGCGCACCAGACGGCCTGGTGATTAATCTCGGTGTTGCTGAAGGCGTGATCAGCGGTGCTCCCTGGGGAGCAACGAATGCTGTGATCAATTATGAAGTTCCATATAGCGGCGATGTTCCGATGCCGACATAAGGGGGTGATGGACATGATCCGGAAAATGCTCTACAAGAGCGAACGGAAAGGTGGCGGGTACACCGTCTCCCTGATAAAGCCAGAAGGCAGCTATCAGGTGCGATGGCGACTGATTGCGGAGGAAGGCAGAGCAATCACAAATGGTGAGATCATCACGCAGGTGATAGACGTGATGCACCGGAAGGATTGCGAGGCATGGACTGATTGTGAACTGCCGGAAGAACTGAATACGGAATCTATAGACGAAGGCATCCAGTGATGGGTGCCTTTTCTCATACCCAGAAACAGAAAGCGAGGTATTTCATTATGAAAGAATTCTGGAACACCATTAAACTCATCTTTGCGGCTGTCGGCGGCTGGCTGGGCTGGTTCCTCGGCGGCTGCGACGGCCTGCTTTATGCTCTGGTCCTGTTCGTGGTGCTCGATTACATCACCGGGATCATGTGTGCGGTGGTGGATAAGAAGCTCTCCAGTGAGGTCGGCTTTAAGGGATTGTTCCGAAAGGTGCTCATCTTTTCTCTTGTGGGCATCGGCCATGCGCTGGATGCGCAGGTAATCGGTTCCGGCAGCGTGCTCAGGACAGCGGTGATCTTTTTCTACCTGTCCAATGAAGGCATATCGATCGTGGAGAACGCAGCGCACCTGGGTCTGCCGATCCCGGAAAAGCTGAAGGTCGTACTGGAACAGCTCCATGACCGAGCAGAGAAAGGCGGTGACGAGTAATGGCTTATACGAACAGCTCGATGGTGGTATATACCAAACTCAGTCCGAATCACTCTGGACAGCGAACACATAGCATCGATCGGATCACGCCCCACTGTGTGGTGGGGCAGTGTTCTGTTGAGACCTTGGGCAGCATCTTTGCTCCTACTTCCCGACAGGCGTCCTGCAATTATGGGATCGGAGCAGATGGGCGGGTCGGAATGTATGTGGAAGAGAAAAACCGCAGCTGGTGTTCCTCCTCCAACGCCAATGACCAGAGAGCCATCACGATCGAGTGCGCCTCCGATACCACAGAGCCATATGCTTTCCGGGATGTTGTCTACCAGACGCTGATCAAGCTCTGTGTTGACATCTGCAAGCGAAACGGGAAGAACAAGCTCATCTGGTTTGGAGATAAGGACAAGACACTGGCTTACACTCCGCAGGCTGGAGAAATGATCCTCACGGTCCACCGCTGGTTTGCTAACAAGTCCTGTCCGGGAAATTGGATGTATGCCCGCATGGGAGACCTGGCTGCAAAGGTCACCGCCCAGCTTGGTGGCAGCGGAGAGTCGGAAACGCCTGTCAATACCACCGGCCTTCAGGCGGTAGCCTTGAAGGACCTATCCGAAGGTGATGTCATTAAGAAGGTCGGTCCGCTCTGCAGCGCGAATATGAAGACCTCCGGCATCCTGGCTTCTGTAACGATGGCGCAGTTCATTCTGGAATCTGGCTATGGAAAGAGTGAGCTCGCCCAGGGGGCCAATAACTGCTTTGGCATGAAGAAATCCCTCTCCGGAAATACATGGAGCGGATCGACCTGGGATGGGAAATCCATTTATACGAAGAAAACGCAGGAAGATGATGGGACCGGCAGACTTTATACCATCACTGCTGACTTCCGAAAGTATCCCTGCGTTGAGGATTCCATTGCTGACCACAGCGTCTATCTGCTCGGAGCGATGAACGGCAACAAGCTGCGCTATGCTGGACTCAAAGATTGCACTGATTATAAGAAGGCAGTGCAGATCATTAAGGATGGCGGATACGCTACCAGCACGACCTATGTGGCCAAGCTCTGTAATATCATCGAGCGCTGGAACCTGACGCAGTATGACGTGAAGACAGAAAGTATACCGGCGATGAAGCCGATCGCGGAGCGCACGATTCACGACATCACGAAAGAGAACCTGTCCCAGGTCCCGAGGAGCCGGGGCAGCAACAAGATCGAATTTATCGTCGTTCATTACCTTGGTGTTCCGAATGCCGACAATCCGAATCTGTATGGAGGCGGATATGGCGGCCACTACAATATCAAGCGTGATGGCACGATCTACAAAGCAGCCGATCCGAAGACTGCCGTGGTATGGCATTGCGGAGGTGGACTCCAGGGCAGCGGTGGGCACAGCTTCTATAAGATTTGCACCAATTTCAATTCGATCGGTATCGAATGCGGGGTCTGCTATACAGAGAACGTGAAGGAGGCCAGCGGCGACTCGGATAAGTGGTATTTCACCACCGAGACTCAGGAGAGCCTTGTCTGGCTGGTTTCAAAGCTCATGGATGAATATGGAATCAGCGCAGATCATGTGATCCGTCACTACGATGTGACCGGAAAGATCTGTCCGAATCCATATGTGAAGAATAATCGCCTTCGCACGAGCTGGACATGGGATGAATTTAAATCCCGTCTGGTCGAATATCGGAAGACTGGCGGGTATGATTCAGACACACCTGCGGAGGTGAAATGGTATCGGGTCCGCAAGAACTGGTCCGATGCCGCCTCCCAGAAGGGTGCCTTCAAGATTCTGGACAATGCGAAAGCCTGCGCAGATGAGAATCCGGGCTACAGCGTATTCGACAGTGACGGGGTCAAGGTCTATGCCTCCAAGGCAGAAGAGGAGGCCCCCGACGTGCCGTTCCTCGTTCGCGTTTCCATCCCGGACCTGAACATCCGCAAGGGCCCTGGGACCAACTTCAGTCGGACCGGAAGCTATACCGGGAAGGGCGTGTTCACCATTGTGGACACTTCCTCCGGCCAGGGCTCGACCTCCGGCTGGGGCAAGCTCAAATCCGGAGCGGGCTGGATCTCGCTCGACTATACCTCTCGTATCTGATGTTTCTTATGCCTGTCGGCTGTCTTTCGGGATGGTCGGCAGGCTCTTTTTTTATGGGCAGATAGTTCTCCCAGGCATTATAAAAATCGGCTCTATGCAGGCATGGGATGGCAGAGGGATGGACAAGTTCCCTCGGAAGGGAGAACGAGAATATGCAAGTAACAAAGATCACATCGCCTGCCGAGACAAAAGCGCCTGCCGCTCACAGGCTTACCGATAAGCAGTTATACGATGAAATCAACTACCACCGGGCTGAAAAGCTGACAAAGAAGATGCTGGATAAGGGCCTCATCACTGCTGATGAATGCGACAAGATTCTGGCTGAAACCCGCAAAATCTTTGTGCCGTATTTAGCGGAGATACTGTGAGAATACGGTTGCAATGTGTCCGGTTCAGAGGGAACATCGGACTGCGGAAGGAGGCGAGACCATGAAAAAGATAACCATAATTGAGCCAGCCCAGGGCCGGACCATCGCAGCAAAAACAAGAGTCGCTGCCTACTGCCGGGTCTCCACCGGGATGGATGATCAGCTGGTCAGCCTGGAAACGCAGAAGAGTCATTACGAGAACCTGATCAGCTCTAACCCGGAATGGGAATATGCCGGGCTCTACTATGACGAAGGCATCAGCGGCACCAGTAAGGAAAAGCGACCGGCGCTCATGCAGATGATTGCGGACTGCGAGGCTGGCAAGATCGACCGGATAATGACCAAGTCACTGAGCCGCTTTGCCAGAAACACTACAGACTGTTTGGAACTGACCCGGAAGCTCCTCGACCTGGGGATCACGATTTACTTTGAAA
>OCTW011493044.1_pt1 | contig 17249 bp, 12 predicted proteins | sample 1539671 | NCBI WGS metagenome assembly OCTW01 (sample SAMN02144230, study PRJEB22623) | gut metagenome | biome: sheep rumen | host: Ovis aries | place: New Zealand
GGGTGAATTTTGTTTTTAACAAACGGATTTGTTCGCATCTAACGATGCTCACTTTTTTAATTCGGAATTCGGAATTCGGAATTCGGAATTATGAATGCAATTGCGCAGGGCATTGCCTGGTTCGTTGAGATAGCAATGATTGGGTGAATTTTGTTTTTAACAAACGGATTTGTTCGCATCTAACGATGCTCACTTTTTTAATTCGGAATTCGGAATGCGGAATTATGAATGCAATCTTCTGGGTAATTGCAGGATTCGTTGAGATAGCAATGATTGGGTGAATTTTGTTTTACAAACGGATTTGTTCGCATCTAACGATGCTCACTTTTTTAATTCGTAATTCGGAATTCGGAATTCGGAATTATGAATGCAATTGCGCAGAGAATTGTTAAGTTATCATTACGGATTTGCAGCATCTTTATCAATTTTGGCAACAGATTTGAGGAGCAGATCGAATTCGCCGATACCGGTATTGATCACTAATCGCACGGGTGTTTGAAGTTCATCCGTGGCGAGCCATGCTTCGGCGAGTTTGTATCTTTTGACTTTAATGACGCGGGCAGGATCAATGTAGACACCGCTGAGCGCTCCTTTGGGTGTAATCGCGTCGCTTCGTTCGCGGTAGATTTCGAATTTATTACAAGGGTAGAAGCCGTTTTCAGTCCAGACGTCTTCCTGTCCGACGAGATTGAGTTCAATTTTATTAATCGTCCATCCGTCGAAGCTATAGGAGATATAGCTTTTTCCTTTTTCGAGTTTTTGGGCTCGAGTGTGATAGACCCAAACGAGTGTATCGAGTGTGCCTTCGGGGAGTGCGTCTTCTCGTTTAACAACATTTTTTTTATAATGTCGTTCGACAGAGGCCGAGAGTTCATCGGGCCAGAACCAGACATAGTATTCGCGATCTCTGTCATTTTCGTTCATGTGTTTGTAGCTGTATATTGTTTCCCATGTGTCGGGATCGATATAAGCTTCGGCTCTGTCATCGACACGTGCAAACAGTCGTACAATCGATTTTGAACTAGCCTCTCCCACGATTGGTATATATCTGGTGCCATCCTCCATTTTGCTTTCGTAACCGACCTGAATGACGGCATCCGCGATGGAAGTCCTGGTCGCAACATGTCGTGCATCAAAGGTGAGTGATTCGCCCTGGAAAGGGAACGTACCGCGAGAGATGCGCGTATTTGAGCTTTGAGGTGCTTCGTCCATCACTTTGTTTTGTGATGTTGTTGCACATGCCGTAAGAGCGAGCGATGCGGCTGCGATAGACGTGAGGAGGATAGCGTGTTTCATGAGGATCACCGGATATGAGGGTGAGAATATGGGCTGAGAGATGCGCGAGAGCATGGAGAGAGAGTTCCACGGAGAGATGTTCCACGGAACGTCTTTACCTGGGGTATGGATACTATACCTTGCAGACAGACTCGAAGGCCTTGACCATTCGTTTGACGCGTTCGACGTCGACGGGATTGGCGATGTTTCCATCGACTTTGAGTGCCGTGCCTACGATAGCGCCTTTGATGAAGCTTGCATAGTTGGGGAGGGTCTCGGGTTTCGTGCCGGATCCGAGCAGGACGGGATGACCATCTGCGGCTTTGCAGACTTCTTCGAGGCGTCTGCGGTCGACGGGTTCACCGGTACCGCTGCCGGTAACGATGACGGCATCTGCATGCCCGCGGAGGAGGGTGTCTTTTGTGGCATCGGTTGCGGAGAGCGGTGCCAGAGGGGAGGCATGCTTGACGAGGACATCTGCGAGTATGGCGATATGATTAGCATTGAGGAGCTGGCGGTATCGGAGAACGCCATAGGCATCACCTTCGATGATCCCCTGATCGGTAACATAGGCCCCAGTGAGTACATTGACGCGGATGAAATTCGCCTTGACAGCGACTGCAATTCCGAGGGCTGCATAAGCATCGTTGCGCAGGCAGTTGATACCGAGCACAATAACTGGGAATGCTTTTCTGATTTCATGTGCCACAATGGACATCATGGCCGTATGGTGGGTTGGCATTGGTTGGGCTGCATTTCCTTTGGGGAAGGGGGCAGAACCAAAGTTTTCGATGATCATGGCCTGAATGCCGCCTTCGACAAGTGCCTTGGCATCGTCGAGTGCAAAGTTAATGATGTCGTCGAGAGATCGTCCGTCATAAGCCGGATCGCCGGGGAGTGCGGGAAGATGTACGACACCAATCAAACCATGTGGAAACCATTTTTCCATGCGAATTTCTCCTGAAGTTAAAAAGATTCACACGCCAAATAGGATTGCAGAATGACGTGGTATTTGGGATCAAACTGTAAAAGCTGATTATCGAGCGGCAAGACGGTCAAAGGGGCATATTTGTAAGCGGATGACATGGCATCCCAAATGCCATTTAACCTGCGGATGAATTGAATCAAGACGGGAAAGTCATCGTTGAGCGCATCATCATTTGCAATACTGTAAGCAATGGATTTGAGCAATTTGATACTATATCGAACGAAATAAGCCACAAATTGATTTGCGGGGTTGAGTTCTTTTCGAATAATACGCCGGTCGTAGACTTTAAGAAAACGCCATTTTTGCTTGTGACTGACAAAATGACTCATCCTGTCGGTGATAGCGAGTGCTCCGGGTTCGAGTGCCGAAACTCCGAGCAGTGATGCCTCCATGGTTTGTGCCTGACCAACGTCGACAAATGGCGTTTCTACACGCAGTTCCTGTTGCGGATGATCACAAATCGCGCGCAGTGAGACCCATAGTGCCGGTTTTTCGAAGATCTCGATCAGGGTTTGTATTTGCTGTGGTGTGATTGTCATAGGAGAGGCTTACGGTTATTCGCAATTCAAAATGACGTATTCTGTGACAATGAATGTGGAATTTTGTAGTCATTCGGGGAAGAGTTATCCCCGGATTGGAATGGGATTTATTGAGGTCTTGAGCATTAGTGAATAGTGAATAGTGAATAGTGGATAATGGATAGTGAATAGGTATTAGAAGAAACTCGCCAATCCCGTTTCGAGTAGCTGGCGCGTCATGCGGAAGAGCTTGTCTGCCGTGAGCGGGTAAGCTGCTGCCGGGCGATTGAGTCTTTTAAGAATGCCGGGCATTTGTCTGGCATCGAGGATGTCGGCGACGAGATCTGTCGCAATTTCGTGGAGTTTTGCGAAATCATGTTCATCTGTAATTGCAAATGCTAAAAATACCGGCAGAATCGATCCGAGTTTATCCTCGCCACCTCTGAGTTTTGGCAGAATTTTCGATGCCATGCAGAAATCGCCTTGTGCAGTCCAATTACTCTGCGCCTGGGTGAGGTAATCGAGGATTTCTCGGACGGTGCGGTACCCAAAGTGCAGGTTTTCTGGTCTGAGAATGCGGTGCATCGTCATCAATGCGGGCTTTGCATCTTCGAATCCGGGCCAGTCATGGCATACGCGTTCGTAGTCCATCTCGTTGAATTCCATGACGAACGCGCGATCGAGAACCTTAGGCGAGAAGGAGAATGTCGTCTCATCGACATTGACTGTTCCAATGATGGTGAGATTGGGGGTGAATGAAATTCTCGGCGGAATGACGCGGTGCCAATCGGCGCCGTTGATGACGTCTTCGAGATTGACCGACATTTTTTTGAGCATCATGCCTGAATTTGCTGCCGAAAGATAGTGGTAGGCAAGTGTCCATGATTTATCCATCTTACCAATGTAGAGCTGTTCATGAACGCTGTCTTCCTTGCCGATCTCGCTTTTGGGTGCGCTGACTGTCCATAGGGGGCGGTTGAACGGATGTACAGCCGACAACTCACCCATGATGATACTATCCTGATGGATTGTCGTAGGGCATTCCATCAGGCTGAGAATATCGGCGAGATAGTATTCGACGCGTGCGAGGTTGAGTTCATCGAGGATGATGAAATGCCTTGGTGCAGCATCGCCATAAGCGAGGAATTCGAGATAGGCATGCATGGCCACGAGTGTGGCGGCCGTCGGATAATAAAGTCCCGTCAGGGGATTGTAATATCCCCAGATTTTTTGCGGATCTGTCCAATCTGGTCTGACCGGCAGAAAAGCGACGCGGTATTTCATCACGTCATTGATATTTGAATTTTGCAGTTCCGCTTCGGATAAGACATCATCCGGTTCACGGATATCGATATATTCCGAGCCATCTTCGCCAAGAATATCGGGCACGATCCCATTTTTAGCGAGTGTCATTTTAAATGCCTGTGCGGAACCCTCGCTACTGTACGAAAGACCGGTAAATTTGCCATCTTCGGGCATGCCTGCGGCGATTCCTGCAGCGATGCGTCTTGCAAGCTGTGTTTTGCCCGATCCACTGATACCGGACAACAACATAAAAGGCTTTGTAACGAGCGCAGTTACAAGGGATTGAACAACACCACGTCTTTCACGAATCATAGATGTCCTTGGGGATTTGTCGAGAGACGTTCTATGGAACGTCTTTACTTTGGGGATGTGCCAAGAGACGTTTCATGGAACGTCTTTACGTTGGGGATAATCTATCACAAGTGGATTGATTTTGGGATGAATAACGCATGCAGAAATGGTGATTTCATCGCGGTGTGCTATCGCACGTCATTACCGGAGGATTGGATAAATGGTGTGTGTGGGGGGCGTGCTATAAAACCGTGCATTTGCGCGGTTTTATACGCCCGCATTTGCGCCCGGCTATTTCACGCAGTTCAATACGCCGGGCGGCGCTGCGCGCATTTGGGGATTTGCTGCATTCCAAAAGCAAAAGCGCCGTATTGGGGGAACCCCAATAGGCGCGGGGGCCGAGCGTATTGGCCGCAGGCCAATAGCGGGGCCAATACTCAAATTGATAATTGATAATGGATAATGGATAATTGAACTGAAAAACTAAGGACTTTCCTGAAGAATAAAGAAAATGGCGCACTTGATGTGCAATGCGCAAACTTGCGGATGGGCATGCGTGTGGGGCGTCTGATCAGCGCGTGGAATCGGCGATCCAGACGGACAGATTGACCCATGGGCGCGTGTCGGCGTCGAGAGCGCAGTAGGCCTGTGTCGACTGCCCGGGTTGGAGTGTGAGTGGATGATCGTCGCGTTTGGTGCGGGTTTCCTGAAGCAAACAATGCTGTGGTTTGACTTCATCGGTGGTAAAAATGACATTTGAAAACGTGCGATCGGAGTGATTGGTCAGAGTCATTTGGGCGACGGTATAGCTGCTTGTGCCGGTCAGGGCTACAGATGTCATTTTAGGTTTAGAGATTTCGACGGCATTTTCAAATTTTTGGGCGGAATCTTTGCGGAACAGTTCAGTAGCAATCCAATATGTGCGCAAATCCTCGCATGATGGATCATTTTTCGTGCAAGCCATGACGAGCGATTCGAAAGCATCTGTCAGTTTAAGCGCGTCGATATTGTTCCAGAAATTTTGTATTTTAATTGGTTCTGAGAATATTTTTTGGATATTTGAACGTAGAATGTAGGAATTCTTTTCATTTTGTTCAACGATGATTCGGATTTGTCGCTGGCGTGAATTTTGATTGTATGCGGAATCCAATGCGTCGATCCATGCAATTTTTTGTTCATCAGGCGTCATGGTGTCGAGATTTGGTGGTTCCGGTACATTAGGAACGACGGGATAGTTCTGCAAAAAAGTATAGGCACGTGCGCCGGTTTTATCGATTTCAGTGATCGGCGGCAAGTCATGTTCGTACAAGCAATGTGTATGTTTTGCAATAAAAGTGGCGACTGCAGTGGCTTTAGGTCGATGTCGCACGGGGATTTGTGCGAGCAATGATTGTTCTAAGTCGTGAAAAGCCTGTTTTTCGGAAGGCGAGAGATAATCCTGATATTCTCTCCAAAGCATCCAGTTTGGCAGTGTGCCTCGACTGAATCTGCACAGATGCAGGGCCGTATCGATAGGAATGAATTGGTCGAGCGCGTGATCAGCAGCGCCAGGGGTGACAGGAATGTCAGTGTGCTGACAGGAAGTGGATAAAAAAAGTAAGGCCGGGGCAAGCCCCGGCCAAAGATTATGGAACCACGACGTCGACATGATCGTATTTTTGAAGTTCATCGGAGGTGGCTTTAATGGTTGCCTGGCATGAAACATTAAAGCAGGAGTAGATATTGACTTTCCGTTTTAAGCCTCTGAGGTAAGCTTTTGCGCCTTTTTTGACGCCATTTTTCTCGCCGATCCCATTAATTTTGACATCGGCAATTCCGTCGCCGCGTGGTGTGACGAGAACGATGGTACCCATAACTGTTTTTTCGGTGCTGATATCGTCTTCGTCATCGGGTTTTTGCTGTTTTACAGGGCAGCAATTCTGACCTTTTTTGCATCTATCTGCGGGTACGCATTTGGGTCTTGGTCCTTTTTTGACTTCGACTTCGACGCAAACCCCATTTTCGCACGTCATGTTATCGTCGGCGCATGGTTTTGTTGCGCTGCATTCAGGCTCAGGTTCCGGTGGTGGTGGGAGTTCGAACGTTGCCCGTATGGTGTAGCTGCTTTTTCCGTTGGTAGTTTTGAGAGAAATAAAATAGCGATCTTTTTTGACATCAAACTTGGGGAATTCGTAGACGTTTTGGTTATGTGATGTGCTCATCGTATGGAGTGGTCTTCCGAATCCATCCATGACTGTGGGTTCGATGATGACATCGGAAGGTTTATCTACGAACAGGCTGACTTGAATGATTCCATCTTCGGGCGGAATGAAATAATACCAATCTTCATTATCGCCGGTAGGTGCAGAGATATCATCGACTTTATCGGTATTGACCAGAAGTTGAGAAGCAGAGTCACGAGAACCGTCATGTCCGGTATTTGAATTGTATTCGACCTCATGATTGCAAGCAGTAAAAGACATGGCGGCAAAAAACGCTAAGATCCAAATGTGTGTTTGCCTGAGCATAATCTTACTCCTGGAAGGTGTGAAAGTAATGGGGAAACCTAAAAGTTCCCGCGACATTATACATAAAAAGTGCCAAAATTAAAAAAAAGCGAGTTGAGGTTACATAGTAGTGCCCGCCCAAAGAAATGCGTGCAATTTGTTTTCCTTGGGTCGAGCCGTAAGACGTGTCATTTATCCATCATTTATCCATGATCAATCTGGGGATTTAATGACGAATTTTGTCGCTTTTTTAAGGTCTTTGCTAGTGGCATTTGTAATAGCAAGACAGTTGTTATCGTTGATTGTTTTGACCTGGAAGCGTCCGCCTTCGAGGATTTGTCCTCCGATATAGATATCTCCGACAGCTCCTTCATGTACGCCGTCTTTTCTTCCGGCTTTGAGTTTAATTTGTGTGTATTTTCCTTTAGGTGTGATGCCCATGAGTTCGGCTTCAATTTTGGTGTGATGTCCTTTGATATCAGGGCAGATGGGTTTAATGGGTGCGGCTTCGTTAGAGACCGCAGCGGTTTTTTGGTTCACGGCATGAACTTCATTATTGTAAGCGACAGCGCCACCGCCGCCACCGCCTGCATTTACGATCGTTGGTCCGGAATTACCGCTTGAACTTGAAATACCGCCGGCTGCAGCCGTTGGAAGAACGACGCCCCCTCCAGCGGCAGATGGGAGAACGACGCCGCCGTTTTCTGGTGCAGCACCACCGGGTGCAGCAGGTGATCCGCCACCAGGTGCAGCGCCAGGGGTGACAGCGCCGCCAGATGCGCCACCGGGTAAAGGAATCGCACCAGGGACAGCAGGTGCAGGCGGTGGGGGAGGTGGTGCAGCTTTTCCGTTTAATTCTGAATCAGGATCGAGATAGGCATCGAAAGTTGGGGCACTGGTGGGTGCCACAAAACCATCGTAGTTACCTTCGAATTTGACGTTCATGGAGTAGATGGAACGTCCGCTTTCGGCTTTAACCTTAATAAAATGCAGACCGGATTCTGGTGTAAAGTGTCTGACTTCGCCCGTTGCTCCTCCGGTATCCCGGGATTGTACTTCGATTGGGATACCGAATCGGTCATAGATGCCGACCTCGACATTAAAGACTTCGAGCGGTGCATCCCAGAACGTATTGACGATAATGTCTCCGGGGCTTGGCACAAAGATCATTTTCCAGTCAATTTCATCGCCGGCACTGGGATATATTTCGTCGCTGGTGACCTCATCGATTTGAATTTCGATGGCACCAGCACGGTAGGCATCGTCGTCAATCTCAGTTGTACAGCCAGTGGCCAGAGCAATCGCGGGAAAAAGGATTAAAGCAAATCGTTTGGTCATTTTTTTTGATAGCTTTGTCATGTTTTATCCCCAAATCAACTCAAGGAAACAACATCTCTATTTTAACAGCAAACTCGCTTGCGTGTCAAAGTATAGCGCGCATTTTTGACGGTCATGCCATATCAGATTGATTGGATCCTTCGGGAGGCGGCAGGGGCTGGCTGGATGGTTCGACGTGCAAAGATTCGAGCAAAGGAAAGCTTTTTCCGAGATTTTTCAGATCGAGTGCTTCGAATTCGTAGGAAAGACGGGCGTATTTATTACATGGAATTGCATGACAAAATGCAATCGCGGCGGCAGCCCGACGATAGCAATAAATGAAGTCCTTTGGCCGAATTATTTTTCCATTTTCGAACAGCAAGCCTGTTTTGATGCTCAATGGCTGCTTATAAATATTGGCATAATGCAGGATTTCTCGCCCCAACAAATCGATGGGGACGACCTGATGTCCGCTAAACATGAGATGTCTGTTGAGTGCAATGAGAATATTGGAACTTGAACTGATAAAAAGCGGATAGTTGCCTACATAAATGAGATAGAGCCCCGAGGTGCGATTTGCCGGAAGCGTGGCGGAAAAGAATGGACCAAACCATTTGATGACCCAACTTCTGGGGCCAGCATACGGATCTTCCTGAGGGGGGTGGATTTCGGGCGTGACGGGTGTTTCACCGGGGGCTGATAGTACTGGATTTTCGGCCAGTTCATTGGGGAGACCTTTTTCGTCCGGCCCTACCACCATAAACTCATGTACCTGACTAATCCCAATATTTCTTTTAGCCATCTTTTTGCCCTCATCGGAGTCAACAAAACCTCTTTAAAAATGACTGACGAGCGTGAAATATGCAAGTGATAAATGCAATGAGCAATGTGTAATGCGCCGTTAGCAATGGAGCATTCTAAAGGATATTCCTTCATGCCCAGTGTTTTGCTATCCACGCTGGTTTAACATAGCCAAAAAAAAACCGCCCGAAGGCGGTTATGGATGATTTTTAAGAAACGCTATTTAACAGCATCTCTTGCAGCGTTTTCTGCAGTTTCGGGATCAAATCCTTGTTTAATGAGGTCTTGTTTGATGGATTCGATCAGGGCTTTCTTTTCTGCAGCAGGATCAGCTGCAGGTGCGGGCGCTGCTGCGGGAGCAGGTGCAGGCGCTGCTGCGGGAGCGGGTGCAGGTGCGGGAGCAGGTGCTGCTGCGGGAGCGGGAGCGGGTGCAGGTGCTGCTGTGGGAGCGGGTGCAGGTGCTGCTGCGGGAGCGGGTGCTGCTGCGGGAGCAGGTGCTGCTGCGGGTGCAGGGGCTGCTGCGGGAGCATGTGCGGGAGCTGCACCAGGCGGTAACTGTCTATGGGCACCATCCGGACGACCTACCGGACGAGGACGAGGCTGGCCGGGACGGGGAGCCATCTGTCGTTCACCGGGGACACGTCTTGCCGGGATAGCACCACGTTCGGGTCCGCGTGCGGGAGGCGGTGTCATTTGGCGAGCAGGTGCAGGTGTTGGGGCTGCAACTTGAGCTGGGGCACCCGTCGTGGGTTGAACCACTGTTGGTGCTTTTGTTGCCTGAAGGCCTGCGAGCGTGGGAGCCAAAACGAGAGCAATGACGCTCATCAATTTGATGAGAATGTTGATCGAGGGGCCGGCTGTATCTTTGAACGGATCGCCAACGGTATCGCCAACCACGGCGGCTTTGTGAGCATCCGAACCTTTACCACCGTGATGGCCGCTTTCGATGTATTTCTTGGCATTATCCCATGCACCACCGGCATTGGCCATAAAGATGGCGAGTACGACACCGGTAATCATGACACCCACGAGCATACCGCCGAGAATGGCACCTTTGGTGTTGAGAACATAGTCGAGCAGAGCAGCAACGAGCGGGGCACAAACGGCGATGATCCCAGGGGGAATCATCTGTCTGATAGCGGCTTTGGTTGAGATCTCAACGCAACGATGATAATCGGCTTTGACGCCTTCTTTACCTTCTTTAAGACCTTCAATTTCACGGAACTGACGGCGGACTTCCTTGATCATATCCTGAGCGGAACGACCGACCGCGAGCATGGCGAGAGCACTGAACCAGAAAGGCAGCACACCACCGATGAAGAGGCCAATGACGACGAGTGGGTTCATGGCATCGATGGCCGTAAGTCCCATAACCTGCGCATAGGCAACAAACAGCGACAGAGCCGTAAGTGCAGCGGAACCAATGGCGAAACCTTTACCGATGGCGGCAGTGGTGTTACCAACGCTGTCGAGTTTATCGGTGCGTTCACGAACTTCATGGGGGAGACCACTCATTTCGGCGATACCGCCGGCATTGTCGGCAATGGGGCCATAGGCGTCGACGGCGAGCTGAATACCAGTAGTTGCGAGCATACCGAGGGCGGCCAGAGCGATACCATACAGACCGCTGCAGAGATAGGCGATGAGAATGGCAACGGCGATCAGGGCGACGGGAATGACGGATGATTTCATACCGACGGCGAGCCCCTGAATAATGTTGGTCGCAGAACCCGTGGTAGAAGCTTCGGCAATGTCTTTAACGGACTGATAGGAATCGGAGGTGAAGACCTCGGTGAATTTACCAATCAAAACACCGCAAATCAGACCGCCGAGAACGGTGAGTCCGATGTGATAGTATTGAATCGCAAAACCAGCACCCCAAACTTGATGGTCAACAATGAGGCCACCTTTGGGAAGTACGATAGCGGCAATCGCAAAAACGAGTGCAGCGGTAATTATAGCGGCAGTTGTTGTACCACGATCGAGTGCTTTTTGGGGATTGGATTTGTCACTGTTGCTGCGAACGAGGAACGTGCATGCGACACTTACAATAATACCCGTTGCGGCAATGATAAAAGGAAGAACAACCGCTTCGAACTGGCCCTCGCCAGCTTTCCAGATGGCAGCACCGAGCACGGCAGAACCGATGATGGAACCGACATAAGATTCGAAGAGGTCAGCGCCCATACCGGCGACGTCACCGACATTGTCACCGACGTTATCGGCGATGACAGCGGGGTTGCGGGGATCGTCTTCGGGTAAGCCGGCTTCGACTTTACCGACGAGATCGGCACCGACGTCAGCAGCTTTCGTGTAAATACCACCGCCTACACGGGCAAACAAAGCAATCGAGGATGCACCAAAGCTAAATCCTGTGAGTACTTCGAGGATTTTCTGCATGCTCTCGCCAACAAAGATGACTTGTGTATAGAGCAAGAACAGGCAGATAATACCCAATAGCCCCAGACCGACGACGGTCATACCCATAATGGCACCACCGCTAAAAGCAACAGCAAGCGCTTTTTTAAGGCCAGCTTCGGCTGCATGAGCTGTACGTACATTTGCTCTTGTGGCAATCTTCATTCCAAAGAAGCCTGCCGTGGCACTGCACAGTGCACCAACAATAAAAGAAAAGGCTACGACTGAACTGCTGTGTTCATTACCCATATTAACTAATGCCAGCAATGCAGCAACAACCAAGACAAAGATGGCCAAAACCCTGTATTCGGCTTTCAAAAAGGCCATTGCTCCTTCCTGGATGAACGAGGCAATTTCCTTCATGCGCGACGAACCGGGATCCTGTTCCGAAACCCACTTGGCCTTTACAATTGCAAAGATCAAAGCAATGACCGCAGCAATTGGAACGCCAGCGCTGACCAGATAATCAATACTAGTCACGACTCTCCTCCTCTTTCTTTTTGGCTTTAAATAAGCCGTTACAAAAACGCATCGAAGCCTGAGGACCATTCGTTATAAAAGTTTGTATGGCCTCAACTCCGATATTCAGGGTATTGTTAAGAATTTCCTCATCCGAATTAAGGAATTTGCCTAAAACATAGTTGATGACATCGTTATGTTCAGGCCGTCCAATTCCAAAACGCAGACGGGAAAACTCATTGCTTCCAGTCAGTTCAATGATGGATTTTAATCCATTGTGGCCGCCTGCGCCGCCTCCGGTTTTGACGCGAACATCTCCCAAAGGCAAATCGAGCTCATCATGAAGGACAAGCACTGACTGAATGGGGATATGATAAAATGACATGCAGGCGACGACGCTTTTACCGCTCAGATTCATAAATGTCTGAGGTTTTAGCAGAAAAATAGAGCGGCCAGACAGTCGGGTTGTTCCAAATATGCCTTGAAATTTTGCTTGAGTCATCGTGGCACCGCAATGCCCGCAAAATTTATCCATCAGCATAAAACCTGAGTTATGCCTTGTTGAAGCATATTCTGTTCCGGGATTTCCCAGCCCTACAATTAAAAGCGTATCATCACTCATACAAAAGCTCAAAAAGATTGAACACTCAAATTATACTTTTTACACCAAATTAACAAACAGGGAAACTTTCTTTATGGAGCAAAAAAAATCCCCTTCTCCTCGATGGGAAAAGGGGACAGGATTGCATGCAGAGAGGGGTTGCCTCTCATGCGTACGACTTATGAACGGGGTGGAATAATTTCGGCAACGAGGAAATCGCTTGAGAATACGAATTCACAGCCAGCGGGGCGAGGAACAGCGCTGATTTGAGCGCGATCTTTGAGACCCATCGGTGTGACATCGAAGACGACTTCGGTCGGGATGTCTTTGGGGAGGCAGGAAATGACGACATCACGAGCGGCAGAGCGGAGTTTACCACCGAGGCCGACGCCAGCGGCTTTACCGTCGAGACGGAGGGGCACTTTGACGAGGACTTTGCGGTCAGCGTCAATCGCATAGAGATCGGCGTGGAGAATGCGACGCGAAACGGGATCGCGCTGAACGGATTTTACCATGACATCGCGGCGGATTTCTTTGCCATTGTCGTCGATGACGAGTGTAATAATCTGATTGGGACCATAAGCCGTCGAAATGGCTTTGACCAAATCGGCAGGGTTAATCGTTGCAGAAATGGTGTCAACATGGCGGCCATAGCAAACAATGGGAATGCTGCCGGCAGCACGGAGTTTGCGGCTTGCGCCTTTTTTATTGGGAACGCGAATACAACCTTTGACTTCTACTGTATCCATAAATACCTCTGAAATGCAGCCCCAACAGATGCTCACTGGCATCCCAACTGGCTGCGCGTTTATCGGTGCGCCCATCGCACCGGGCGCAAGCTTCTAATGGATTTTGGTTGGCCCGTCAATAAAATTGCGAGGGCGTATGCAATAGCCCGAGCGCCATGTCGTAGCGCGGTTCAGCGCAAGACATGGCCCCCCAAAAAATCAGACGGCTTCTTCTTTCGCTTCTGCGGCTTCTTTTTTAAGAACTTCTTCCAATTTTTGCGGATCAAATTCATGGTCCGAGGCTGCATTGCGCAATTTGAGTTTATCGACGATGAGAATCAGTCCAGGCTGAATCATAAATGTCATGATGAAGCAGGAACTGATGCCGATAATTGCCAGTTCGCCCATGGTATTGAGACCGCCATGGCGGCTCATAATCATGCCGCCAAAGCCGACGAGCGTCGTCGAGGAACTCATAAAGACCGGTCCAATTACAGCACGCACGGCTTCGAGTGTCGATCCGCGCCCCATGCGCTGGTAACGCTGATAGAGATAAATCGCGCCATCGATGCCAATGCCGAGCGTTACCGGTAATATAATGATATTGAACAGTCCCAGTTTGCCGTCGAAAAACATCAGGATGGACATGGTCAGGGCGAGTCCCGAAAGGACGGGCAGGGTCACGATGAGTGCGGATGCAATATGTCGCTGCTGAATCATGGCAATGAGCAAAATGACGATGAGCGCTATCATCGAAATCTGTATGCCGTCGGTCTGCACGAGATGAATCATATCCGAATAGACAAAGGCACCGGTTGCGGCAGTAATGGGCTTGCCATCGATGCGAATGCTGCGCGTGTCGCGGGCCAGCATATCGGCCTGATAAGCCTGATAGGTCGATGTCGTCTGATAGAGCATGGCAATGTTGCCATACGTATAATCGACTTTCGATCCCGGACGCGGCGGCAATGGATGCTCGCCACTTTCCTTGAACATGAGCTTGATCCACTCGGGCAAATCTTCGACGGTCAGCGCTTTGTCCACCAGATATTTTCTGTATTCACGAATTTTTTCTTTTTCTTCTTCGGGCAAAAATCGGATTTGGCGGTCACTCGTGCGTTCGCGGATGCGTTCCATCGTGGCCAGCTTTTCGAGTTGCTGATTCTGCGTTCCGGGAAGGAAACTAAAGATAGAAGCCATGTTCGAAATGGTATTGAGCTGTTTGCTGCTGCGCTGTGTCGGAATTGCAGGCAGGAGCCATTCGGGCAGGTAGTCTGCCATGTGTGAAACGACGGGCAAAGCATTGGCAACCGTGTTCTCTGTGAACACTTCCGAAAATGTACTCGAAAACCAGCTGGCCGTTTGGGGCATATTCATGACAAACTGGCGATACTGTTGAAGTGCCTGGGATTTTTCACTGCCATAAGTCGCATACAGCGGCAGCTCATTGTAGAGCTGTCTGATGGGAGGCTGCATTCTTGCGATGGCATTCATCATGGGCAGAGAACGCGCATTGCCGCTTATGCCAATGACTTCGGGAAATGTGCGGACGAGAAAGTCGCTGAAGTGAGGCAACCCTTTTGCCATCATTTTGCGCAGGTTTGAGTAATCGACATATTCCTGATTGCGCCGAATCATCAGTTCGAGCGTCTCGACCTGTTCGAGATTATCGAGCATTGCAACCGTCGGTGAGGAAGGCCGCGAGCTGGATTTGGTATATTCCGAAACATCGATCGTCTTTTGTGCGGATGTTTTGGGGGGATCTTTGAGCTGGAGGTTATAGAAATTTCCTTCGAACTGAATATCTGGAATCCGATAGACACAGAAACCGGCGATTACTAGCCCAATTGCGCATACACCAATGACCGGCACCGTAAGTTTACGGGTGGTTTTGGCCGACAGCGAGACGAACGGTTTCTTTTCTTTGATTTTGGACGGCCATACGCGCTCCATAACAATAATAAAGGCGGGCAAAACCGTCGTCATGACGCAGAATGCGAGTAAAACGCCCATCCCCGCAGTAAAACCGAACTGGCTGAAACCGGGGAAACTCCCGAACATGAGTGTGAAAAATGCCGCTGCCGTCGTGAGTGCGCCAAAAAAGAGCGACGACCCCGTTTCGACAATCGAGACGCGCAATGCACCGTTGACATCCATGCCATGTCGGCGCTCGCTGATGTAACGCGCATACAGGTGAATGCCGAAGTCGATGCCGAGACCAATCAGAATGGCGAAAATAAAGGCCGTAATCAGGTTTAAAAAACCGACAGTCAGGAAAGTCAGTCCCAGGGACCATAAAGTGCTCATGACCAATGGGATGAAAATGCGCAGTGAGGCACGAATGGAACGGAAAAATAGCGCAATCAACGTCAGAATGCTCAATATCGTGATCGAAATGGAACGGACGATATCGCTGACAATCGCATCGTATTCGCTCTTCATGGCACTGAGACCGCCACCATACTCAACGTTGATCGGCACATTGTACAGTCTGAGATCCATCTCTTTTCGGAGCTGCTCGATCCGTTCGACTTCGCGCCGCACGGACTTGAGCCCGGTTGTCGACTGTTTGAATCGTACTTCGAGGGAAACCGCCCAGCCGTTTGTCCCCATATTATAGAGCGGAAATTCCTTAAAATTCGCCAGTTCCGACGTTCGATATTTTTCGATGACCTGTTCCTTTAAATCGAGACCCTCGCTCTTTTTGCTCTCCCCCGTTTTGGCCAGACCGGGCTTGAGCGCATCGCACTCATGCTCGTCATCTGCTGTGATCAAGCAGGCTTTGTATTCGCCCGACTGTCGCCTCGCCTCTGTCAGGGTTTCGTCGATCTCCCGATAGGCCTGCTCCAGTTCCTCATTCGAGGCATAAAGCGCGATATTGTTCTCAAAAAATGATTTGTCATTGTGAAATCCGACGTTTCCAACCGAATCGAGGGAACGCAGAATGTCCACAAACTTCCTGGAGTAGAGTATCAGTCCATTGTCGCACCAATTTTCGCCAACGGGCGGATCTTCCCGCAAAAAATGTTCGCCTTCGCCCAGACTGGCCAGGCATTGCTGATATTCTTCGCTGGACTTTGCTTCTTCTGTAAGTGGCTTCAGCTCTGGTGTTTTTAGGTAAATATCGAGTGTCTGAATGCTCCCGACGCGCTCCGCAATCGCATACGTATCCTGAACGACCTGTGCATCCTGGGGCATCAATTCTTTTAGGTCACTGCGAATGTCGAATTTGAACGCAATGCAGAGAACAGAAAGAATTGTGAGCACCACGGCCACAATGAGATACATGCCGGGATGCTTGATGACGTTTTCGATAATGGGCGAAAATATTTTCTGGGAATTGAATTTCATGCCATTGCTCTGAGAAATGAATGCTATGGCGCGCAGCTATCGACGATGTCGATACGCCTTGCGCATGCGAGCTATCGGCTGTGCCGATACGCTCTGTCGGGGCCTGCTATCGGCTGCGCCGATACGCATGCCCTTTATATAATTAGCCGTTGGCAATGTGCAATGTGCAATATGCATAGATGAGGGATTCGTGGTCAGTAGGGCGTGGCTGGTGGTCCGTTAAATCGCTTAAAAAAAATGAAAAAAATGAGCCGCAAAATGTAACAAAACCGATCTGGATGGCATCATTGATATGAAGGAATGTCCCTTCCCTCTTTGTGAGTATGAGATGTATCCATCCGGCTTTATATGACGAATCCTCCCCGACATAATATATGGTCGATCGAGGGGCGATGAACAGCATTGTGTTCCCGGACGCGGGATAGAATTCTGGAGCACCATATATGCCAGGCACATCGGGATGTCCTTTTTTTACGCCAACCCACGGCGGAAAGGGGTTCGTGTGTCAAACCAGCGATTATAAAGGGTTTGGAGCGCTGGCAGGCGGGTGGGAATGGGAAAGCGGAAACCCTTTGGGTTTCTCTTCGTTTTAGATAAAATTACACCTACATGCGCCTACATTTGGCATACCTAACGCCAAAGTACGCTTTGGGAATTCTCCCAAAGCCAGCCTAACGCGAAAGTGGGCCGTTGGAATTTTCCCAAAGCCTG
>OCTW011594928.1_pt1 | contig 17248 bp, 21 predicted proteins | sample 1539671 | NCBI WGS metagenome assembly OCTW01 (sample SAMN02144230, study PRJEB22623) | gut metagenome | biome: sheep rumen | host: Ovis aries | place: New Zealand
GAGGTTGGCAAGAATGAAACTGTTGGATGACGTCAGAGTAATAAACGATAATTATCAAGATCAAGGAATAAGAAAAGGAATGGTCGGAACTATCATCGAAGCGGAAATTCGTTGGGATAGTTTCTTTGTCAATTTTCAGGATCAAAGAGTGTATGACAAAGCATTTATGTCCAAAGAAGAAAACGTTTTCAGGCTGAAAGACGACGTTTGTCTTGGAATCACAATAAAGGATTTGGAACTCGTGAAGGACAATCAATGCGATGATGAAATGATTCGAAAGAGTTTGCCCGAAGCGTACAAAGATCAATGGTGCAAAGTGGAAAACGGTTATATCGTGAATCTTTCGGGGAAAAGGAAGAATAGAATAGCCTACAACTATAATAGCTGAAGATTAATGAAATATCTTGATTTAGTAGAATTGATAAAAGAAAAACCTTCCTATAGTAAGGCAGGAGTTAAAGTCGGAGATTTCGGTGCAATTATGAGCGAAACGCCGATCGACGGGAAATGGCAAGTTGTTTTTTCCGAGTTTTATACGGGGCGTGATATAGCCGACATTTTAGTCGCAGAGGAAGACCTTCGCGTACATGAAGCGGTTCCCGAAGATCGTTATCCGAAGAAATAAAACAATTGACCGTAGCAAAAAACGAAAACGAACCTCAAGTATCCCTTGGGGTTCGTTTTTGTCTCTGATGGCGGAGCGATAGTAACCGAAATTGAATTTTGAAAACACGGTGTCACAAAACTGCCTGTTTCGAAAAACGATATTCCATCTATGACGCGGATTTTTTAAAAAGTGAAATAGAGAAGCAGGGTCAATTATCTATGCAATGTGGGTGAATACGAGCTTGATGTACCGGATGGATATGGACAAAGGATTGACACTGTGATACACTTAAAAAGAAAGGATATGGGCGAAGAAATAACGTTTGTAACAGGGTGGATGCGCTATCCGGATGGTAGAATAGAACTCAACACTCCATACGGAGGAAAAAATGAAAGAGCTTGATCGAGTGAAATTGATAAAAGACAGAGCACGATACAGGGAGCAGGGTATGAATCTCGGTGATATTGGACGTATCATGGGGGGCGAGCGTAACGGCTACGTGTTGGTCGTTTTACCGGGAGAGATTTATCAAGATGAGAATGGTGTCTATTGTACGACGGAAAAAGACGTTGCAGTGCGAGTGGAAGATTTAGAAGTGATTCCCGATAATGAATTATTAAAATAGGAAAACAAAAACGAACCTCAAGTAACCCTTGGGGTTCGTTTTTGTCTCTAATGGCGGAGAGTTATCGAGCTTGTACGAACTTTCTTCATGAAATAAAGAAGCAGTCCTGTCTTTGGACTGCCTCTGTACGCGCTCCACGCTTTTGGGAGTGATTATGTATTTGGTCGGATCGTCGGTGAAGTGGTAAGTGATCGTGACGCTGTCGTTTTGGAGGATGATCTCTCGGATGAGTCCTTTAACGATTAGTCCTTGACGATCGCCGCGACGGTGAACCCTTGCACATACTTGCCGAATACTTCTCGGACAACCTCCGCTTCCGCTTGGTTGATCACGTTCTTTTTGTCTATGACGTCATATCCGTAAAAACCGGGACCGCCCGTGTATTGCCCTTTGCGGTAGGTCTCTCTGAGACCGCGCAACACCTTTTGGGAAAGTTCCGCCGAATAGCATTGGTTCATTCCTTCGAGCAGGCTTTCGAGGATGATCCCCTCGGGGCTGTTGGGAATGTTCTCCATCGCGGAAAGGAGTTTGATGCCGTTTTCCTTCCTCCGGCTTGGCGGGTTCATCCGTCGGGGCGTAGAGCGCGGCAATATTCGCATATAGCGATTCGAGGAAAGAGATCCGCTGCTCTTTGGGAAGCGACTGCGGATTCGGATCCCCGATGATATGTATCGTGCGCTCTTTCTTTAACATCCAATTCCTCCTTTTTGTTTTATCGTATCTTCCAAACTATGCAGCTTTTGTCAAGTTTGGACGGTCTTTTTATCCTTCGTGAGTCTATCTTGTCAATATGAAGGTGTTTTTCATATTCACGAGGTTTTTTATGCCCCCTCGCTTAAAAGGCACGAAAAACGGGAAAGTCAAGTCAAAAATCTTAAATTATTTTCGCGGAAACATCTTTACACTTTTAGTGTAGCATCCGAAAATCCCTCATTCCAGCACCTGCCCCAACATAAACCCAAGCAAAAATCTCCACTTTTGAAACAAAATGAAGAATTGTTATTTGCTTGGCACAAAATTTGCATTTCGCTATGGCCAATTTGTTAAAATTAAAATACAGGAGGAACGAATAATGGAAGATTGGGAAAAAGAAATGGAAAAGAAAAAGAAACAATTTGATAAAGAAACCGAATCTATCAACCTTGGATTGTTAATCCCTCCGACGTGGCTGAATGAGAGTGAGTTAAAAGCATATCGTGAAATATCGGAAACAATTCTCCATGGAATAAAATACAGATTGACTTCGACGGACATTGAATTGATTTGGCAGTATTGCCAACTAAAAATTGTCAGAGATCGTGCATGGAGAGAATACTCCTTAAATCCAGATCGATATATCAGAATTGTGACGGGTATTTGCAGTGATGGCAAAACTCCGCGTGTCATAGTTAAAGAGAATGAACACTATAAAACGTGGATCGATTGCAATCGGCAATTGGAAAAGATATTGAAAGATTTAAGACTGACGCCGGATTCGCGGAGAAAAGTATGAGAGAAAAACAAGAAATCCTATCTATCGATTATTATCCTATTGAAACTCTAAATCATTATCAAGATAACTCAAAAATCCATACAAAAGAGCAAATACAGCACATCGCCAATTCAATCAAAGAGTTCGGATTCAACGATCCGCTTGGGATAGCGGGGAAAGAAAATGTTGTCTTAGAGGGGAATGGGCGAGTGGAAGCAGCAAAGCTTCTTGGCTACACGCATCTTCCTTGCGTTCGCTTAGATCATTTGACAGAGGCGGAACGGCAAGCATATGTAATCGCGCACAACTCCACGAATCTTGAAACGGGTTTCGATGACGGAGAGCTTTATCGCCAACTTCAAAAACTGCAAAAATATGACTTTAGAGATTATGGGTTGGAAATTGAAAAATATCTGAGAACGTGCATTCGCGTTCAAAGAAGAATCTTAAAAAACTTGAAAAGAATCCATTATCTTATCAGTTTGGATATAAATAAGAATGATCAAGTTATTAACGAGATTGCCAAGATGAAAATGATTGAGGGAATTGAAATTGAATCAACGATCAATTAAAACGGATAACAAATCTATCCCCAATAAGATTTATATTAGACAAGAGGCAATAAAAGGATTGCCCGTCGTTCGGGTCTTGGATTTGTTTGCGGGAAGAAATACTCTGTGGAACAACATTCGGACTGATAAATATTTCGGAATAGAATTGCAAAAAGATAAGGGGAAAAACCTTTCGGCAAACACACGCGATGTTCTCAGCGGATTGGATTTTGGCGCATATAATGTCATTGATTGCGATAGCTATGGAATCCCATTCGATATTTTGAAATATCTATTCGAAAACGAGAAACTCGAAAAGGGAACTATTATAATATATACGGCCATCACGAATGAGTTTACAAAAATACAAAACGTTGCAAAACACGAATTGAATTTTTCGACTTTTTATAACAAAGCGCCGTCGCTTTTTAACGCGAATGCCATAGAGTTCTTCTATGAATTCTTGGCGAAGAATCGCGTTCGCGAAGTAAATTATTATTCAATCAGAGATCACTTTGAAAAACATTACGGATATTTCAGAATAGAGTAGTTTTCGCTCGTGTTTTATGCTAAAATATACATATGAGCGTGATCTATCGTCCGACCGGAATGGCGCGGGAATACAGCCCTTTTGCGTTGAATATTTATATCGGATGCAGCCATCGATGTCGCTATTGTTATGCGCCACACACATTGCAAAAGACGTCGGCGGATTATTTCGGCAAGCCCGAGCCGCGCAAAGATATTTTGACGCTCATCGAGAAGGATCTCAAAAAGAACGTTTACACGGAGCAGATCCTTGTTTCCTTTGTCGGAGATTGTTATTCGGACACGGCGGATAACGGCATTGCCGTGCGCGAAGCGCTCAAACTTTTGAACGCATATAACGCGCCCGTCGCCGTCCTTTCCAAAGGCGGCAAAAAGATGCTTCGCGATTTAGACATTTTCCGTTCGTTCGGAGATCGGATCGCGGTGGGCACGACTTTGACTTTTTTCGATCCGCAGAAATCTCGTCGATGGGAGCCTTTCGCGGCGCTTCCTGCTGAACGGCTTGAAACGTTGAAGACCCTTCACGATGCGGGGATTCGCACTTTCGCGAGTTTTGAGCCGACGATCGAGCCGGAAGAGAGCCTAAAACTTATCCGCTTTACGCTAGAACAAAACTCCGTCGATCATTATAAAATCGGGAAATTGAATAATTTTAAATCCGAAGATAAATGGCAGGATTGGAACAAATATGCCGAGGATTGCATCTCGCTTTTGCGTCCTGCGGGCAAACAAGTCTATTATAAAAAGTGCCTTCGTGTGCTTGCTCCGAATATCGGCTTTCTTCCCGAAGAATGCGATCCCGATCTATACACGGTTCGAGCCTATCCCGCGAAGCAGACATCCCTTTTTGATTGATTTATCTTTTTTTACAAATTCCATATCGCTCACATTTGTTTTATATAAAAACAGCCTTAAAACACCGATGATATGCAACGCATCGGCACCGGATCGGGCTACTTTTCATAGGTGATTGTGTCAAAAGTGGTACGGATCAAAGCACCATCGTTTCTGTTTTGGGAAAATGAGCAGAGAAGAAACAAAAGGCGAGCGAAGAAAGAAGTGACGAGGGGCTGCAATAATAGAGAATGCGTTTCGCCGCCGAGAGGGAAAGAGGGCGCGATTCGCGGGGCAGGACCGGCGCGAACGCCCCTCCCCTCGAGGCGCATTCGGTTATCAGCTTCGTCACTTTTTCGCTCCGCTTTTTGCGCTCTCGCTCGGTCACAAAAAACTTGTGCTTGTTGGCGCCCTGAGCGCGTCTGCTCCTCGGGGTTCCCCGTCTGCGGCTGCGCCGCGACGGGGTGAGGGCAGCAGCGATTAGAGAGGCGCCACTTGTCTATAACAAGCACACGTACTACTGCCAAACGGTAATTTTGTGGTAAAATCGGGGTAAAAATCGACTCTCTTTCTCGGTCACTTTTTTGCTCAAAAAATGCGTGTGTTTATATTGGAGCGAAGCAGGCGGCGAACGCCGCCGCAAGCTCCGACTTGTTTATATAAACACACGCACTGCTGTCAATTAGAAAATATCATATATTGGCGATGATTGATGGGATTAAATATTGTTGGCACAAAATAATCAATTTTGTTAAATAAGGTGCTACAATATAACTATAAATGATTATTTACAGAAGGGTCTCTAGTAATAGGATTTTATTGCAAGTATGATTTTGATTTGATTTGCTCACAATAAATATCAGAATATTTTTTATGCAAAATTATTGCACAAAAAATTTTTAAGTGCTATATTATATAGCAAGAAGGAGTGTTAGATATGATTTTAAGCGTTAGAGTGAATAACTATTTGGTTTATTCGAATGAAGTAGAATTATCTCTAAAGGCAGACATGCGTATAAAGAAGTTTTCAAGCAATGTTTATACGGAAAACAGATTTAATGTTTTAAAGTCCGCTTGCATTTATGGCGCAAATAATTCCGGGAAGACTTGTTTTGTGCGCGCAATCAATTCTATAAAAAACATCTTATTAGGCACTTTAGCAGAAGTTCCACCTAATTTATTTACTGGCAGTAGAAAATGTTCTTTTGGGATTTCTTTTATGGAAAAAGGAAGATGCTTTAACTATAGTTTTGATTATGACTCAGATTCGCCTAATGGAATAAAAAAAGGATTTGTTTATGAAAGATTAGTGGAGATCTTTATTGATAAATACCGCAATTATACTGAAAAAGAGGTTTTTGTGCGTGATGTAATCAATGATGTCTATTCTTTTTCCGGGGAAGAAGAATTAAGCAAAGTGCTTGGACTTGTTTCTTCAGACAATATTCTTATCTACACAATTAATGGGGCGAAGTATCCCGTGATAGAATCGTTTAAGAAGATTTTTAGGTCATTTGCAAATAAGATAGAAGTTCTGGATATGAACAATATTCCTATTGAAAAGACGATAATGGTCTTGAAAAATGATGAAGGAATCAAAGAGAAAACAGTTGAGCTCATCAAACAAGCTGATTTGGATATTAGCGATTATACTTATATTAAGGATGACTCAAAAAGTGCAGCAAAGATTACGTTTGAGGGGTTACAAAACGCACCCAAAGAAATTGCCCTTAGAGCAACCTCTCTTATTGAGGATATGTCTAGGCTTGTCTCGGTTCATAAAAACATTCCTGTACCGAGTATTGTTTATGATTCAACAGGAACAAAGAAAATCATTGCAGTGGCGAGTTATATTATAGATGCAATTGAAAATGGGAAAATACTAGTAATTGATGAACTTGATAGCAGTTTACATTTTAAACTAACAAGAGCAATTGTTGCATTATTCAATAACGATCTTAATAGAAATGCACAGTTGATCTTTACTGCGCATGATGTAACACTACTTGATTGCAAGAAACTCTTTAGGAAAGATCAAATATGGTTTGCGGCCAAAGATTCACGGAATGAATATCTGTATTCACTTGTAGATTTTACTTCGCAAGATGATAGGGTTCGTTCAGAATCTGATATCGCAGATAAGTATGCTTCAGGAGTGCTTGGGGCAATACCGGAACCGGATTTAATCTCAGTCTTATTAAAAAAGCAATCAGGCGGAGGTAATAACAAATGACAAAGAAAATACCTCTAGTAAAAACAAACCCTAAAGTGTTAATCATTTGTGAGGGTGCGGAAGAAAATGATTATTTGAACAGGCTGAAGACTCTTCAAGTTTGGAGTCGCTCGTGTAGCATAGAAATCAAAAATGCGCAATCAATTGATAAAATTGCAGGTATGTATGAATACTATTATTCTACAAATTCATATACGTTGATTGTAGTTTTTTGCGATACGGAAAAAAGTCCATATCAACAGTTTTTGAATCTTAAGAAAACAATTCAAGCTTTCCATAATAAAAGAAATGTGGAAGGAATTGTTTTCTTTGCAAATCCATGTACGATGCAAATTGTTCTCTCGCATTTGGAAAAAGTAGCATTGAAATCCAATGACAAAACAGATAATTCGGAACTTATTCATAGATTGACCGGAGTAAAAGACTATCGAGCAACTGATAAGCAGCGAAGATCTATTATGAATAAACTGACTGCTGATAATTATAGAATTATGGAAGAACATCTTAGGGATATTGCGCTTGATTACAAAGTGATTCCAAGTTCAAATGTTCTTGTTTTATTTAAGGCGTTAGATTCCGGTGATAGAGACTGGATTAAAAATACAAAAAAGAAAATCGAAGAATAAGTGGTTCATTGCATTTTAATCCGATGGATGCTATCGTTGAAAGAATAAACGATATTGTAGAGGAGTTTATCTGCAAAAATGCATTTTGCAATCGTCTAATTCATTAAAAGATTTGGGGAAGAATCTGTTCACAAATAGGTTTAGATTTGTCTAATCCTCTTAAGATGCTACTTTTTTTTCATAATACAGGAAATAAACAAATAAAAGGATCTAAACAGATTAGTTTGTTGATCTATGACAGTCTAGTTGAAACGAGGGTTTGTTTTTCTGCAATTATAAAAGATTACCATTGCAATAAGTACCTTTAATATGTTTTTTTTGTTTTTTACTTTTTTTATATAGGTGGTCATCTCTTCATACTCGCCGAACATCCCCATTGCCTTGTCCCCGGAAGCGTTCCCTTGGTCAAATCGTGCTTGGACCTCGGCAGATAGTTTCCGTAGTTCGGGATGATGCTTAGCCAGCCACACCATCTTCCCACAGCGCATTCCGTTCATAAAATCAGTTTTTGTCAATCTTATCTTTTTCATGGCATTTTCCTCCGTGATAATAAAGCAACATATCGCCCGTCCCTTTTTCGGTACAAGGGATATTGTATTATGATAGCGGAGGTGATAAAATGAAAAGGGTATGGGGTGTTATACTGGTCGTCATTGGAGTCATCGCGGCAATATATACGTTGCTGGTCGGTGTGTTTATATTGGAATTGGTCGCAGGAGCGATTCTCGGAGCGGGCATTGCACTACTCGGAGCGCGTGATTTTGCGATAGAGAAGAGTGAACTCCGAGAGGAAGATGGAGTATTCCGTCTCTATGTGACAGTTAAGAATAATCAAAAACGCACCACCGCGCTTTGGTTTGTCGCAAACGTTTACCATAATGGGGTGAGCATTGGCGTTGTGAATAGTAACAACATCATACTAAACGAACCGGGAACGGGTGAGTTGGTTGCCGTACTGCCGCGCCCCTCGAAAGATACGAGAAAGGAAGAGATCACTTGGCAGATCGTCAAATGGAATTTCAAATAAGAGGTAGAGCATGGAGAGTTTAGAGCCGAAGAAACTATTGCTTTTAAGGATTTTGCAGGTGCTTGAGAACTATTCGAGCGTCGAGCATCCTTTGCGGCAGAAGGACATTATGCTTCACCTGCACAACGAGTACGGCATGGACTGTGAGCGCAAGGCAGTGGGACGAAACATCACCTTCCTGGAGCAAGCCGGATACGATATCGAGCATAACGAACTCGGGGTATATCTTGCATCACGAACATTCGAGGCAGGAGAGTTACGCCTTTTATCCGATGCCGTGATCTGCAGCCGACATATCTGCACCAAGCACACGAAGGACCTTGTGAACAAGTTGACTTCCCTCGGCGGGAGGGATTATCGCGCATACAAACCCAACATCGTGCGATTGGATGACTGGCAAAAGACATCGAGCCAAGACCTCTTATATAACGTCGAACTTCTGTGTGAGGCGATCACTGGGGCTAAGCAGGTTCGGGTGAAGTATCTGCATTATGGGGCGGATAAAAAGCTCCACGCAAATGGTGGCGCGAAGACGATCAACCCTTACCGAATCTTTATCAAGAACGGTCATTACTATCTTTCCTGCAGCTTCGAGCCTTACCGCGAGGAGACCTTTTGCAGAATAGATCGCTTTGCGGAGATAGAACTTTTAGATACGAGAGTCGAAGAAACGAAGGGGCAAAAGCTCGGCGTGGCGCAGACCGTCAATCGCCTTCCCTATCTTTTTGCGGAAGAGCCGATCTCCGTTACCTTTGAGGGCAATGAATCGATGATAGACCACGTCGTTGATTGGTTTGGATACGACTTTACGGTCAAGCCGGAGGGAGAGGGTTATTCTTTTACTGTCAAGGCGGGGGAGCGGGCGATGCTCTACTGGGTGCTGCATTTCGCCACCGCGATCAAGGTTACCGCGCCGGAATCCTTTGTTACAAAAGTGAAAGATACGATCACCAAGATGGGAGCGATGTACGAAGGTAACCCCTCTTAATAAATGGGGGGATTGTATCGCCAAGCAGGCTATGATATAATAACAATATAGCAATATCGCCGAAAGGCGTAAGGAGGAAGAGAAAATGAGTGAACATTTTCAATACATAATCCACAAAAAAAACGAATCGACAGCAGGTGTTCCCGCGGAGGCTGATGAATACTTTGCGGCATTGAATGAAAACGATACGATTTCGGATTTGCTCACGTTTGGTGAAGATCTCAGCATACAAGCCGATATCGTGCTGTCATTGTGGGAATTGAATGACATGGAGGATGAAAAAAAAAGAAAATGAGTTCATCCTCAAAATGATCGATTATGTAAATCGCTTTAACTACTATAAATATAAAAACGGATTATCCGATTATCTGCATTCGCAAACTTTTCAGCTGCTTTTGAAATTGAAACACATTGCAAACTGTGAACTCTATATCAGCGATCATCAAGAAAAGATAAAAGGATGTGCGAGCAATATATTCAATCACTTTTGCGATAGCGATCTTGCATCGAAGGGGATCTGGTTTGAGGATTTGGAGGCGTACTTGAAGGACGAATAGGATCGCCATCATCACAGGGGGAAATCATGGAAAGAAAGAGGTTTCAGTACACGATCAATTATGCGGGATTAACGTATGATCAAGAGAAGGCGGCGGCTGCGCCGGAAAATGCAAAAGAGTATTTCCGTAAACTAACGCGCACCAACCCATCCGCAGAACGCTTGCAATCCAAGGCGAAGAAACTCCTTGCGAAGGTGAGGCATGTCACCGACTTTTGGAGATGCGGTGACGAAGGGAAAGAATATTGCGACGTTTTGATTCGCGAACTGGTGGATTACGTCAATCGCTTCAACTTTTACCGCTTCAAAAACAATTTACCCGACTATATGCCGTATTGGGCGTTTGAGCTTTTCTCTCGTTTCAATAACGTGATCGATTGGTCGGGTAGCGTGAGCGAAAAGAATTTCGTCTACAATGTCGCCGTGCTGTATTATCATTTTAGTGATGAGAAAGAACACGGGAACGGGATATACCTGTGTGGAGTGGAAGTATAAAAAGCAAATAGATTAAAGATAAAAACATGAAATATTTTGAATGGTATAAAAAGTATATAGGAGAAACTAAATCAAAACCTAGAGAAGACTGCAAGCTGGTTTCCGATTGGAAGAGATATAATATATATTTAGATAAAAATGAAAAGAATTATCCAAAAGATGTTTTTATAAGCGATGGGATCGTGGATCCCGATAAGTGGTTCGATCAAGATATTCGACCATTATTCGTTTTAAAAGAAGCATATGGTGGGGATCACGATTGGAATGAAATTGATTGGTTTTTTAGAAACGAAGAGAAATCGTCCCAAAGCATCCTAGATCCGACGTGGCGTACAATTTGCCACTGGGCATCGTATGTTTTCGATAAAAAATATGATTGCGACTCGATTAGTTGGGGAAATGATGTTTTTAAGAAAATAGCAGTAATTAATATAAAAAAATACGGCGGAATTGAGTCCTCTGTGAATAAAGATTTAAAAAGACACGCAGAAAAGCATTATGAGAACATTTTTAATCAAATAAACTTAATAAAACCGACTTTGATTATTTGTGGCTACACTGGTTGGCTGTTAGATATAGTTTGGCAAAGCAAAGGGCTAAAAAGAATAAGAGGAAAAGACCATCATTTTAGAATATATGATGTTAAAGGATTGGATTGCGAAAAGGTTAGATTAATTGATTTCTGGCATCCATCTGCTTGGGTTGCCAATGTAGGAAAAGATTTTGCTGGATTAACAGAGGCGTTTATGCATGATGTCGATGTTGCATTAGATCCGTCACCACTTCCAACAATTGGAAAAAATAAGAATACAAGGCATTAATGAATTTTTCCCATCACTTGCGCTCGTCCCATTTTCGGGACGAGCATTTTTGTATAATGAAGATACAAAACGGAAAGGAGCGCGAAAATGAAACTGAAAGATGGGATAAAACCGTGGTTGGAAAACATAGTTAGACCGATCCTAACGGGAGACAAATATGATGAGTGTTGCAAATGCGTAGAGTTGATCATAGCCGAACTCGGAGACTGTGAGCCGAAGGAGATTTCCTTCAGTACCGGGATGCAATTCATGAATAAATTGAAGGGCGAAAGACATTTGCCAATGGGATTCGTCGAAACGATTGAGGAGGTTCTGGAAGAATATCTTGACTATGTGGACAATGTCGAAAAAGAAGAGTGGCGAGATGTGTATCTTGAAGGACACCCGAAACTACTCGCCGAATGGAAAGCAAAAGGGAATTTGTACGCAGAGGGGGAGAACGATCACGCCCACGTCTTTATTTCGGATGGAATCGCCGACCCCGATGGGTGGTTCAGCCAAGAGATCCGTCTGCTCTTTATTTTGAAAGAAGCATACGGCGGTGAGGAAGATTGGGACGAGATCGAGTGGTTCATCACCGGTGGACACAAGCAAGGAAAGATAAAGAATAAAACGTGGCGTTGCATCTCTGATTGGGCGGCTTACATCTTAACGAATAAGTCATGGGGCTGGAGAGAAAGTGGACTGCGCAGTAAGGACTATCAAGGGACACCGAACGATCTCCCTAAAGATACGTGGGAAAACCCATACCTAAAACAAATTGCCATAATCAATATTAAAAAGTACGGAGGACAATCTCGCTCGTCCGATTCTGACCTCAAGAAACACGCAGAAACTCACTTCAAGGAGATTTATCGCCAAATCGAATCAATGCACCCGACGCACATCATTTGTGGGCATACCGGATGGCTCCTTGATATCGTATGGAAGAAAAGGTTTGGGAAAGCGATCCGCGAAGAGCGGAACAGCACGTGGGTTTATAAGGTTCCTCATCTTACACCCGAAGCAAAATTGCTTGATTATTGGCACCCATCTTCCACTCGCTGCACGATCAACGGCGCATATCGTTGCATTGATTATCTCTTTGACGAGAAAGTTTGGGACTATTATGCGAGCGAGAACAACGAGAATAAAGATGATGAGTAAAGAAGCGTGGCGAATATGGAAAACGAAAGAATTATAAAAGAATGCCCTGAGAACACAAAACTGGAAAGTGAATTTGCTGCTCAATTAAATAAACAACTTTGTGAATTGGCGAGATCGCTTCGTGATTGCGTGAATGAAATAAAAAAAATAACATATTTATACAAAGGGCAAATTTGCTATGATCTGCAACAAATTTCAGATTTTAAAACATTTTTGCATACGGCTCAAAAAGGAATATCTAGCGACGTGACAAAAGGCACTGAAACTTGCCAAAAGTATTTGAGAGAAGCGGGCAAGCAGCTTAATGCTTTTCTTGGGTTTATAGATTATGTCAAAAGTCATAGTGTTACCGTTTTGAAAGTTATTTACGGGGAAGAGAACGACGCGAACGTTTCTTGGCGAGAGAAAGAAAAAAGTGTACTTTATGAAAAAGGTATGATAGGCCGCAAAAACGAAGATGGTAGTTGGGATATAGATAACTGCCGATGGACATTTGAAGATCATTTGATCTTTGCAATGGAATCTGATCTTTACAAAGATTCTAAGGATCAAATATAATATCAACAATCATGAAAAAACTGTTTGTGGTTGCCGACGTCCATTCCTTTTATGAGGAAATGATAAAAGCGCTCTCCGAGCAGGGGTTTGACCGGGATAATCCCGACCATATCTTCGTGTCGCTCGGAGATCTTTTTGATTGCGGTCCTGCTCCCTTGGAGTGCCTTGATTTCGTCAATTCTTTCCCCACAGAACGCAAGATCCTGATTCGCGGCAACCACGAAGATCTCTTGGAAGAATGCCTTGCTCGGGAAGCCTTCTTTGCGCACGATATCCACAACGGCACGATGGACACCGTATATGCATTGTCGGGAGGCTATGAGCTATATAAAAAAGATGTGCATTCTTTCTTCCGCTCGGTAAAAGAGAACCCGCAACTAATCGAGTATCTATCCTCTCTTCGGGATTATGCGGAGATCGGTGATTATATCTTTGTCCACGGTTGGATCCCGTCTCGGAAGAAAGCACCGGGGCGGGACTGGCACGTCGGCGATTGGAAACGCGCTCGATGGTACAACGGAATGGAGAAGTGGAAGGTTGGTGCGCGCCTTCCGGGCAAAACTATTCTTTGCGGTCATTGGCATACCAGTTGGGGACATTCCGTCCTTGAAAAGCACGGCACCGAATTTGGAGAAAAAGCTGATTTCTCGCCCTTTATTGCGCCCGGCATCATCGCCCTTGACGCTTGCACGGTTTATTCCCACCAAGTGAATTGCTTTGTTATTACGAATTGACTAATCGATCAAGCGCTTCAAACGCTGCGTTACTTGCTTCATCACGGCTCCCGAATCGTCTCGGGTCAAATACTCCGTCGATTGAGAATTTCCATAGCGTGCTACTTGCTACTTTGTAATATACGATCAGGTGCCCCTTCATCTTGGAATATAGGTTCCCGTTCTTTGACATTCTGCAGGGCCTTTCTTTGAAAGATATATACCGTTTTTGTTTATTTTTGAAGTCGCGTTCTCTTTGTTTTGCTCCTTCAACGTCACCTTCCATTCTTCCCGCGCAAACGCAACCGACATCCAAGGGACTATGATCGGGATGAACCATGTGATGCACGTAGCGAATGATGTGGTATCCGCACATTTGACATATTCCGGCAGGGGAGCCGAGATCGGAAACCCCCGTGCAATGCCATCCTAAGTGAGGAACGTCTTCTCTTTTCCATAAGTCTTCGGGACGAGGGAGCGAGGGTTGAAGCACTTTTCCGTTGATGGGCGGAGCGCTCGGCTCTCGGGTGTATACCTTTTCGGATGATTCTTTTTCAAGGACTTCGCCGGGAGCAATTCCCTTTGTTCTCTCGGGTATACTGCCTTTCGATTCGTCAGGGATGATTTGCGGAGGGGTAGATGGAACGATTGGCGATAACCGAGACTCAGAGCTATCTGTGACTCCATTGTTAGGCGTTGTAGAGATCCCTTGCGTTGCAGCGCAATTATGATCACCCGTCTCGATATTCTTTTCGGGAGGAACAGCTTTAATAGCATTTTCTGCTATGAGAGCAGGATGCGGCACAGGGGTGGGGAGTGGAGAAGTGTGGTCGCTTTTATCAAAAAAGTGTTTTGATATCGTCCGTGGCTGATCCAGCTTGTCGAAAAGGATCTCATACGCTCCCTTTTTTGTATCAATGGAAAGGATCACGCCTTCCCCGAAAGCATGATGCTTTACGATGTCACCGACCGCAAAATCACTTTTTGTTGAGGTATCGGGTGTGAGCTTTCGGATATACGCAGAGGCTTCCTGCTGTAGATCTTTTGAGATTTCCCCGATCCGCAGATAGTTATTTGTGCCTATTTCACCTAAAAATCGAGAAGGTAGCTTTTTAACTCCCTTTTCCGACATCCCCTCCGAGTCCATAATGAACAGATAGGCTTGCGCTCTCGTTATAGCGACATAGCATAGGCGGCGCTCTTCTTCCAGCCCGAGATCTTTTCGCTCTTCGATCGTCTTTGATGATGGGAAGATGCCTTCGCTGAGTCCAACGAGGAATACAACGGGGAATTCCAGTCCTTTGGCAGCGTGTATGGTCATCAGTTTGACGGCATCTCGGGGTTTCTCTTCATCTTCTCCCGACTGGAGTGCTATCTGTTCCAAAAACTCGGGAAGTGTTAGGTTCTCGCCAAATGATCGTTCAAATTCATTGGCGATGCGTTTGAATTCCGAAAGGTTTTCGAGGCGTTCTTCATCTCCGAGCTCACGGATGTAGCATTCGTAGCCAGAGCCCTCCAGCACTCTGTTCACGATCTCGGAGATCCGCATTGATCCCATATCTTTACGAAGAGAGTCGATGAGTTCTAAAAACGGCGCGACGTCGCTTGCTCCGAGCATAGGATCGGAAAGATTGTATTTCAACACGTTGAACAGGCTACTTTCGTTCTCTTGGTAGAACATAGAATAACCGTTTTCTTTGATGCGTTCGAGGCGTTGCATCTTCGCGCGACCGAACCTTCGGCGTGGAGTGTTTATGATTCGCTTGAAGGAGAGATCGTCATCATAGGCAAGGAGTCGCAGGTAGGCGATCACATCTTGTATCTCCATCCTTTGGTAAAACTTCACACCGCCGTAAATCTCATATGGGATGCCGTTCTCTACGAGCTTTTTTTCGACAACTCTTGAGAGGAAGCCGGAGCGGTAGAGGATGGCAAAGTCGGAATAGGTGTATTCGTTCGTTTTCATCAGTTGCTTGATGCAGGAAACGATCGTTTTATTTTCTTCCTCATCGCTTTTGGAATGATAGTGAACGACTTGTGCACCGGCATTCGATAGGGTGAAGAGATCCTTTTTGAGACGGAATATATTCTTTTCGATAAGGCGGTTAGCACAAAGCAATATCTCTGGGGTGGATCGATAGTTCTGATTCAAAAAAATCGTCTTGGTGCCCGTGTGGGTCTTATCAAACTCCACGAGCAACTTCACATTCGATCCGCGCCATTCGTATATATTCTGATCCGGATCGCCGACAATCATCAGGTTGCGGTATTTTGCGGAGAGGGTATCGATCAATGCCATTTCCCGAGCGGAGCTGTCTTGAAACTCGTCTACTTGGATATAGTTCAGTTTGTTTTGCCACTTCTCTCGGACTTCTTGATCGGTATCGAATAAATACAGGGTGAAGTTGATGAGATCGTTGAAGTCTAGAGAATAGATCGCCTTTTGCCTTTGCAGATATTCCTCGAGGATCCCGTTTTTGTCTTCGTTTGTGGTGAGAATGCGGCAAGGCTTCGGATTGCAAAATGGGGGGACGTACTCTGTGTTCTTTTTTATCTCATTGAGTTTTTTCAAAAAGCTCTCGAAACTGGCGTGATCCAATTTCAATTCGCGTTTTTGATATATTTCTTCAAGGATCGCCTTTTGCCCTGGAGTGTCAAGGATCTGAAATCCTTTTGAGAAAAAGAGCTTTTCGGGATTCTCCCTTAGTACCCGAGCGCAAAAACCGTGATAGGTGCAGATAAGTGAAGTATCGCACGATCCTCCAATCAAGGCACGGATCCTTTTCTTCATTTCACCTGCAGCTTTATTCGTAAAGGTCACGCAGAGGATGTTTGCAGGATCTATCCCGTATTCCTCCACGAGATATGCATATCTGCTGACGAGTAATTTGGTCTTTCCGCTACCGGCACCGGCAATAACACGGACATAGCCTTCCGTTTCTTTTACCGCCTCGATTTGCTTGTCGTTTAGCTGATCAAATAAGCCCATAGAGTCCACTCTCCGATCATTTTTATTATCCACGATAAGTATAATAAAAAAGATGTACCGAAAAGAGTACATTGACAGAAAAGTCAGGGAAGCAAACTATGATGCTGTCAGATTAAAGACCTTCTTCTACATCTAGGGAGAATAAAACATTGCGAACGCGAAACTGAGGAAATAAGAGAGTTTAGGACTAAAAAGTATTAGTCTAATTCTCAGATAGTTTTAATAATATCGTCACCCCAAAATATTCATTTGCAAAGAAAAATACGAACCTCGATTGTTGATTTGCGGGGTTCGTATTATTCGCTAATGGCGGAGAGTTAGGGCGCGACGCGTTAAGAAAACAGCACAGTGCGCTGTTTTTAGCCAAAGCGTAAATCGGGGTCCCTGAAAAAACGTAGTTTTTTGGGGGTGAATAAGAAGCTATGCTTCGAGCGTTTGAACCTTTAGGTGAAAATCCCG